>LWDU01033298.1_pt1 | contig 132278 bp, 121 predicted proteins | sample 727161 | NCBI WGS metagenome assembly LWDU01 (sample SAMN04566230, study PRJNA314399) | hydrothermal vent metagenome | isolation source: deep sea hydrothermal plume seawater | place: Mexico: Gulf of California, Guaymas Basin | collected 2004-07-11
ATCTAATGAAATCTGGTCAATTGAACCGGATGCCACGGTATTGGAGGCCATACAGGCGATGGCGGACAAACGCGCAGGCGCCCTGCTGGTGATGGAGGGTTCCGCGCTCAAAGGCATTATCTCTGAGCGGGACTACGCTCGTGAAGTGATCCTCAAGGGACGCTCTTCCAAAGACACCCTCGTCGAGGAAATTATGAGTACTAAACTCATCACTGCGCCCTCCACCCAGAGCGTCGATGCCTCGCTGGCTATCATGTCAACAAATGACATTCGTCACCTGCCAATTGTTGACGACGACACCGTGGTCGGCGTTCTCTCCCTGGGCGACCTGGTCAAGGATGTGATCAGCGATCAACAGTCCACCATAGAACAGCTGGAAAATTATATTCGCGGCTAGCCTGCGCGTAACAAGCTCACCCGGAACAGGGGGGTCGGCGTGATGCTTCAGGCAACTAGGGAACCGCTGATTGCTCCACCGTATAATCACCGACATGGTTTGAACTTTTCTGATTTTTTCTTGACTTAGATTTTTTTACCGAAGTGTTAGCAAGTCTAGTCTCTTTCTTTCTAACTGGAGCTATTTCTTCTTTTGAATGAATAGCGGCTTTTTTACCAGGACTGGTTGATGGTTTTTTTTCGGCTAGATAAAAAATAGATGAAGCTGAAAGGAGCGAAGACATACATTAACCACAAACTTCCCATCTGGGCTATCGGATCAAATGGGAAGCCCAAGTTTGAAGATGTTAGCCATCCGGCTATAAAATGCGCCGGAGCAACATACATAGGCATTAAGTATAACGGCCTCATATTCATACCCAGAAGATACTCGGTTTAGAGTCGGTAAACACTAGAAATAGTTGTTTGTTCGTCCAGAATAGTATGTATAGGGGTGCGATGGAACCTACTTGGACAAGTGGGGGGTACCCCGGGGGTGGGTATATAAACCGAGCGGTCTATAAAAACAAGTGGTGAGATCTAACGCCATAAGACACTGAGCTACAAATAAGGACAATCAGCTACAATTTTGTTTCCTAGTTTAGACGATTAAACGTGATAAGGTTCCTAAATCTTGTGCGTGCAAGGGCCAAAATATGATTAAGCGTTATCTAATATTGTTATTTGTTCTGCTCGGTTTATCTTCGTGCGAGAGCGCAGCCGGGCCATCCTTTGAAAAGATGAGTGAAACCGAACTCGCCACTTACAATGCCTCTTTGCCCACCGATGAACAATTTGTTTGCCGAGAAGATATTAGAGGTTTTATAGGAGGTAGATATCAAGTTCTACCAAAACTCTGCTTAACTGTTCGGGAGTTGAGATCGTCCGAGCTTCACAAGGAGGAGGCGATAGACTGGCGGCCCCTCTGTAGGTTCTCTGCGGGCTGCGGCAACTTCTGAGAAAAACGGCCTAAAAGTGGGAGGGGTAAAAGTAAATCTGAAATCATTTTATGGTAGGTAAGATGGCAGGTAAATCATATAAATAAGCGTAAGCTATTGATTACTAACAGTCTTCGAATCCTGTCCGGGGCACCATACACAAGGGCTTATAGCTAGTTTAGTATTTCTGTCAATATCTATGAAGCAAATTATTGAGACTTTAACTCGGAAAAGAATATTTCACGTAGAGCAGTATGCAGTGTTATTGCCTGGTTACTTATGCAAGTATTCGATATCGTTTTATCAACGGTGATTGAGATCATACATCCAAATATATAATAAGATTTATTAATTAAAATACGCGTATAGACATGTTTTTAAGCTACAGCTGCGTTACCTAGCTGTAATAATGGAGACTAGATCATAGTGAAAATAAAGAAATTCATTTTAATTACAATCATTTTCGGCATTTCCTTGCCAATTTTACCTACGCTGGGTTTTACTCAAAATGAGGAGAAACCCCAGCTAAGTGGTATTTGGTCTAATGCTTCTCGCACTAGCCTAACCCGGCCAAGAGGGACAGAAACTCTAGTGGTTTCAGCCGAGGTAGCACAGAAAATGGTCAGAAATATGAGTATCGCAGGTATTTCACGTGAAAATATTGAGGCAGGACCCGCTATAGATCCAGAAACAGGAGCGCCGCCCGCCGGAGGGCAGGATTTCGGCCTGAGGGGTTATAATCTGTTTTGGACCGACCCCGGGTCAAATCTTGCGTCGGTAAAAGGCGAATTTCGCACATCTTTAATAGTCAATCCTGAGAATGGTCAGATTCCGCGCTTAGCGACTCCTCAAGTCGAAATGGAGCGCGCTAATTTTGGTGCTCGTTACTTAACCGGTGTAGGTGATGCCGCAGGCCCTGAAGCCATTCCAATAGCAGAACGTTGTTTAATTGGCTTTGGTAATACAGCTGGTCCAGGAATGATGGGCACACTTTATAATAGTACTTATCAATTCGTACAAACTGATGACTACTTCATGATCAGTGTCGAGATGGCCCACGACGCCCGTATCATTCCAATTTTCGATTCTGCCAAGGAGGCTCGAGCAAATCTTCGTCCTGAAGTTCATCAACCTTGGTTTGGTGATTCTCGCGGTTGGTATGAAGGCAATACTTTAATCGTCGAGACAGTGAATATAAATTCACTGCAGATGTCACAAAGCTCAATTCCGATCTCTCCAACTGGAAGAATCGTAGAACGCTTTAGTCGTTATTCTGATTCTGAGATTGTCTATCAATTCACAGTAGATGACTCCAACCTGTATAGCCAGCCTTGGACTGCTGAACTAAGTTATCACGTAACCAACGGTCCAGTTTATGAATATGCATGTCATGAAGGAAATTACTCAATGCCCGGCATCCTTGCAGGCGCGAGACGCTTAGAGCGAGAAGAAGCTGGTAGATAGCAGTGTTGTTTAACAACCTATAAGATCGGACAGTACTTAATCTCTATAAGGGGGAATCATTTATGAAATTTTGGATTTTAAGTTTATTTTTTATGTCTTATGGCTCATTGTCATCGGCGGACAATCATGAAGGATCAATTGATTTAAGTGGTGCTATGACTACCATCAACCTTATAGCAAAAAACCCCTCCAACTATATTGCTCAATTAAAAAGCAATACAGATGTGATATCTGCTTCAGGGACTTTACTTGCGGGAGCTTGTATCGCTGTTTCAGGAAATGAAATGCCTGGCGAGATGCAGGTTTTTAACTTCTATCCATCGATGGAGGCAGCTTTTGCTGGCTACGAAGTTCAGCTAAGTAATGCCGCGATGCAAGACTTTACCTCCAACCTCGATGATATTAGGGTGCTTAAAGGCTGGGAAACCAGTCGAGTTATTATGGCGTATGAAGGAGAGCTCCTCGATACCTTTGCGACTCGCACTCTTTCTATTGACACTGATAATCCCCAAACATATCTAGAGGCCGTAACTAATTTAAAAGAGGCCTACCATGCCAATGGCTATGAGGACATTTCATTAGATATATATCAACCGATTGGTGCCGGAAGTAATCTCAGTGACTATCAAGTCATTGCAGTAGCTCCTGATTTAGCAAGGCTAGGCGCCATGTTTGACGCTCTTTATTCTACGGACTGGGCCCAAGAAGCTTTTTCTGGAGTGGCAGCTTCAAGGTCAGCGTATGTCACAGACAAGATCTATAAATGCGAAACTGTATACCAGTCTATGTAGTATTTTAACCCAAAAGCCTGGGAGGGATACTTTCAATGAAAAGCCATGAATCAGAAAATGATCGTTGCTGGCATTATTCCTACGAGCACTATGATTGCCACCAATGTCCGCGACCCTTCTATTAAAGACTCCTACGATACGCCTTTTTCTAGCCCTTCTTACAAAGCAGGCCCTCTGATAATACCGCAACGAGTCCCTGTTTCGATTGACTACCCGGGAGTTGTTGCTAATGGTGCGGCATGGGAAGTTTTTCGACGCTGGCAAAAACCTTTTTTAACTGTCTTTAGTAATGAAGATCCGGTCACAGCAGGCGGTCACGTTATTTTTCAAAGAGATATTCCCGGAGCACAAAACCAAAATCATGTAACAATTGAAGGAGAAGAACTAGCAAGTGTTATTGTTGAGTTCATGAATGACAACCCACTTAAATAAGCAATTTTTCTTACAACCGTGGAGGTAAAAACACACTATGAAAACTATATATCTGATATCAACGGTCATTTTGTTGACGTACTGCACTAGTGAAACTAATGAGAAAACAGCACAAGAAATAATAGAGATAGCAACAGGGTCAGCGCCAGCAAATATTAGCTCGGCAGCTACAGTTTTGGCCGCCGATGGGAGCGTGCTTAGAGAAGGCTCTAACGATTGGACTTGTATGCCGGGTACACCTCCCAATGAAAATGTTAACCCAATGTGTGTAGATCAGGCATGGCAAGAATGGTTGCAAGCCTATATAAATCAGGAACCTTATGATTCAGAAGCTAAAGGATTTGGAGTCTCATATATGCTCCAGGGCGATCAAGCAGTAGACAACAATGATCCTTTTAATACAGATCAATCCGTTGGCACATGGGTTCAGGAAGGCCCGCATCTCATGTTATTGATGCCAGCGAGCCTTATGAGCGATCTCCCAAGGGATCCTTATGCAGGTGGACCATATGTGATGTGGGAAAATAATGAGTTCGTACATATGATGGTGCCACTGGAAGTAACGGAGAGACCAAACTAGACGATTGATAACTACGAAACTCAATTTAGTATGTACTAGATATTAGGAGTCCCATTCTGTGAAAGGGGGGGGTGGGTAGGAAAATTTAGATTCTGGTCAGGTTTGATGCCTGCAATTTAGGCTGCAGAGATCTTGTTGGGCATTCGCTAGTCGGTACGCGGACCTGAAAGCTGAACCTTGATTCCGTCCGGGTCCAAGAAGAACACAATGCCGAAGCCGGGGCCGCCGCCGATTGGACCGAGCTGCTCAAAACCGAGTTCGTTCATCGTCTCTATGGTTGCGGTCAGATCTTCCACATAGAAATTAATCCGGTCGATGCCTAGATGATTAACCGGTGGCGGGTAGGGCGGCGCGTTATCGTAGGGACTCTTCCACTGCCGCAGCTGGATTGTCGCCCCATCGGTACCTTCACCGAGACTGATGTCCTCGCCCTCGAATTCGATCGGGCCATCAAACCCATGTGCGGCGGCGAAATCGCCAGAGCCTGCCTGCGAGCCGGGTGCCGATTCGGTAAACCCTAGCAGCCGGTAGAACTCACGAGACCGCTGCAGGTCAGTCACGTTCATGTTCGTGTTTGCCAACCGCACTAGGTCAGGGCCAGGGGTCGGACCCCCACCTTCGGCAGTCTCAATCAATTTTATAAAGGTGCCGTCCTGGTCCTTCATGAACACAAAGCGTTCACCATTGGGCGCTGTAGTAGGCGCGGACAAAAATTCTACGCCCTCCGACTGAAAATAGGCATAGTCGCCTTCGAGCTCGGTGGTGGAGTAAGTTCCATAAGTCATCCCTATGTGGTTTAGCTTGGCATAGGGCGGCTCTTTGCGATAGGAATTGCCCCTGAATTGCACTGTGTCGACGAATGGCTGTGTAGCCGGATCTTCCAGGCTATGCAGTGAGACGTAGATCAGGTAGTCATCCGGAAACCCGAGCGACTGGGCGAAAGTGGTGCTCGTCTCCGGTCCGGCCGGGTAGATTTCTCCGATGAAACCCATGGTGTCGTATAAGGCTCGTTGGCGTTCTATGTCGGTCGTGTTTAGTCCGAAATAGCCCTGGCGTAAGAGCCCAAGATCGGCCTCGGTAACCTGGGTCACGCGCACGCCGAGTTCCCCGTCTGGTATGCCGGGCACGGTCACCTCAATCGTGTTCTCCCTGGTAAGATTCAAATCAACGATGACCTCGCCGTTGCCGCTAAAGTCCTGCGGTTCCACAACATCGCGGCCATTGATTTTGATCCAGGCGTTGTCGATGCCCTCGTCTTGAAGGACCAGTTTCGCTGGACCGTCAATAGCCCTGAATGTGGCCGAGTAGGTGGTCGGTTTTCCTTGCACGAGCTCGTAAGTCTCAGGTCCGAAGCGAGTCAGGTTAGCCTCGTGGCTAGAGGCTGCTGGCGCAACGGCCAATAGGCCCAGAAACAGCGCAAATCCTGCCGATCTGAGACCTAAGGCTGGGCTCGAGTAGATACTCTTACTTCTTTTCATAGTTGTTCTCCAGTTAGTGATCACCAGAGATAAGGCGCTTCAAAGTAACTCTTAAAAACACCTAACCGTTCGTCCAATATAGTATGTATAGGGGTGAGATGGAACCAACTTGGACAAGGGCGTGGGTGTGTTGAGTGGCCGGTGTCTGGGAAAAGGGGGTGGGGTAAATATCTAGTAAGAGAGTAAGGTAACAAAATTATTTGTCGGCATACTCTCGAATGACATCAAATATACGCTCCATAATTTCCCTCCGAAAAATACTTTTGGTTTTGACCTGATGGCCGTTCTTTTATCTTCTAAGATTAAAGAATCTATGTGGGAAAAACATAAGTTATTATTCTCACTACACCCCCCCCTTTAAATATATTCACAAGGGATACTCCAACAATAATTAAAAATAGTCCGATTACTGTCTGCCAACTTAATGCTTCCTTATAAAACAGATAATTTAAAACAGCAACAGAGCAAACTCCCAATCCAGCCCAAGATGCATATAGTATTGGTAGAGGAATTCTTTGAACAATTAAGGCCAGTAGATAAAATGATAAAATGTAAGACAACGTCAATGATGTTGTCGGAATAATCTTGGTAAAATTTTGTGAAGCAGGTAATAGCATAGCGCCCATCACCTCACATGCTATCGCTGCAAAAAGAATTATGTATGCATTCATTTTTGTTTTTAACTCCGTATTTTTTGGAAAATTAGCTTTAAGGCCAGAAATAAGATCTTAGAGTTGGTTCTTTCTTATATAATTAACTTTTTCAACTTTTTAGCTCACACTTACCCGAAAGTGCGTCGAGTGCCGCTCATGGCGAGCCTGGCGCCTATGCCAACGTAATGAAATCAAGACTAGAATTTCAGGACAATTGCGTTGTTTGCCGTGGTGAAAACCTCGAAGGCTTATTTAATTAGTATAGGGTAAAGGCAGGATTTTTAGCGAAGAATCGTGGCGGTCGGACAGAGAGAGTGAGAGGGATTCAGAGAGCTCAGTGCTCTCTGTGGTGGCTTCAACATTAAGAATTGCCAGGCAGAGGTTTTCATTGGAATCGGTAGCATTATCGTTGCTGAATCTCAGAATGGTCGCTGAAATTGTTTTGCCGCTGAAACTTTGTTGGATCGCACTATCAGAACCTATAGGCTGATTCGATGCACTCAAGAATAGCCGCTTCTTTGCTTGACTTCGGAAATGCATACGAGCGACGATTTCCTGACCGGTGTAGCAACCTTTGTTGAAATCAACCACGCCTGAAATATCATAGTTTAATAATTGAGGCGTATATTCTTCAGTACTGGCGGTGTCTACGTGATAGATGCCATCGAGGATCTCCAGGCGATTCCAGTTTTCGATTTCAGCATTTGCCAGCTGTTCTATATCCTTAATAAGCTTTAACGTCGCCGCCACGTCGAAGATCCAGAGCTCATAACGAGGGCTTGCACTGACCCGGATGAGTTTGGCTCCTGCCAGAGCGGTAACTTCATTACTTGATTGAGGGAGTTTATTGAAGTGTTTGCTAAGAAATTCTTCCGCTCCATCTCCCCATAGCCCAAATACTTGCTGAGGTGAATCATCAACTGATAACTCGGCTTTCGAGAAGACGGCATATTTCGCTAGGGTAGATTTCATGATATCAGCCATTGCCTCTGCCGCTTGGAGCAGGCAATCATCATCCTGCTGCAATAGTCTAAAATCACTGATAACTCGGCCTTTTAAGTTACAAAGCGCGCCACGCATACTAAGGGTTTTGTTTAACAGATCCAAATTGCAACTAACTTGACCCTGGAGGAATTTCTTCGCATCAGGGCCACTTACTCGCAAGAATTGATGGGCCTTAAGATTTACTTTCAGCATAGAGCGTTGGTGTTTCCCGAATACTTGATTTTGGCATCAGCAGTTTAGGGCTTAATGGAAATTTTTACTGCAACTATTTTAACTGCAAGATAGCGCTGTTCTTGAATAGACCAATTGGCTTTCAATCGAGCAATTATTATTTTGGGTTGAGTAAATAGGCCAGATAGTCGCAGGTATAGACAAATTTCAGCATAATGCATTCTAGCCCTTAGTGGGAAATACTCAGCTGGATTAAGGTCTCTATAGCTCGATGACTACATATGTAGCTATTCAAAATAGATAATTAAATGCAGGAATTGAACCAACAAAAAATTTTTTGGCACAGTCGGCGAGGAATGCTGGAACTGGACTTATTGCTAGTGCCTTTTTCTACCGATGTATTTCCTCAGCTGAGTCACTTGGACCAAATACTATATCGCGACTTTCTATCTGAAGAAGATCAAGATATTTTCGCATGGCTGATGCGCCGGCAAGAACCATCAGAAGAGCGCTTTAATCGGATTATTGATAAAATTCTAGCTCATAGTGTCAATGACAACTAAGCTAATACTCGACCCGCTCTCGATTACTGCTATTATTCAAATGGCAGATTATAATTTCTTTTTTCGAATCTCATCTTGTACTTATTAGCCTTCTACGTTGTCATTGCCGGGCTGTTTTTCACGAGGCTGCCTTAGTTCGTACTTTTGCCAGCATGTTTAATGGTAATAGTTAATCTGGTCTTGATTACCTAGACAGCTGATTTCAATTTTTCGAAAACTAAGGTCTGTAACGGAATTAGCGACGAAGCCAGTTACTTGTATTTTGGCGTGAAAAATTTGGAGTGTAGTATTCCTGGGGCAGTATCTTTTTAGTGGGTATTCATTAGTGCTGAGATTGTAACTACGACTATCACGAGATTTTTCCCAATGCCATCAGCGGAATCTGTTGCTGTTTAATGGTTCGATGCCTGTAAAGGAGGCGATTGCGAAACCATCTTCGTTTTGGACTCATCGGGCTTACAAGCACGAGGGAGCAAGGTTTTTATTAATCAGGGTTGAGAATGGTATCAGAGGCAACTTCAAACTGTTCTGGGTAGTCCTGATTAAAGTGGAGCCCACGGCTTTCTTTGCGTAGCGTGGCACAGCGAATAATTAATTCAGCAACCAATACTAGGTTTCGTAACTCCAACATATCTTTGGTAACACGATGGCTGCTGTAGTATTCCAACACTTCTTCACGGAGGAGCATGATGCGCCGCTGTGCTCTTTGAAGTCGCTCGTCACTTCGTACAATTCCAACAAAATCCCACATACAACGACGTAATTCATCCCAGTTGTGAGAAACCAAAACTTCATCGTCAGAATCGGTGACGCGACTTTCATCCCAGGGAGGTATGTCTCCCGCAAACGGAGTTGCTGCTATCTTCTGCTGAATGTCGTTGGCTGCACCGAAGGCGACTACGAAGCATTCAAGTAATGAGTTGCTGGCCATGCGGTTGGCGCCATGCAGTCCAGTAAAACTGGTCTCGCCAATAGCATAGAGGTTGGCGATGTCACTTTCACCCTTTCGGGTTACGACGATACCGCCGCAGGTATAGTGAGCCGCTGGTACTACTGGAATTCGTTGCTGGGTTATGTCGATGCCAAACTCCAAGCATCGGCTGTGGATAGTTGGAAAACGTTGCTTGATAAAATCTGTAGGTTTGTGGCTTATATTTAAGTACACACAATCGCAACCCAAGCGCTTCATTTCGTGATCGATTGCTCTGGCAACGATATCTCGGGGTGCTAATTCTTTGCGTTCGTCGAATTTCTCCATGAAGCGGGTGCCATCAGGAAGCTCCAGCGTGGCACCTTCACCCCGCAAGGCTTCAGTAATTAGAAATGACTTCGCGTGGGGGTGGTAAAGACAAGTGGGGTGAAATTGATTGAATTCTAGATTAGCCAGACTGCAGCCTGCTCTCCAGGCCATTGCTATGCCGTCACCACTGGCTCCATCGGGATTCGTTGTATACAAATAAGCTTTACTTGCACCGCCTGTGGCTAAAATTACGAATTTTGCCCTAATCGTTTCGACACGGTCCGAACTTGCATTGAATACATAGGCGCCAACGCAGGCCTCTTGGATCTCGTCGGAGGATTCAGGACCGCTTGAGGGCTTTTGTGTTACTAAATCTATAGCGGTGCAGTCTGCTAGGAGATTGATTCGCAGGTGGGCTTGAGCGAGCTGTTGTAAGGTTTCAAATACAGCTTTTCCCGTAGCGTCGGTAGCGTGGATAATACGGCGATGACTATGGCCGCCTTCTTGGGTGAGATGCAATGATTCTAGCTTTCGATCCGGGCTAGTGGTGTCGCTATTTTTAAGTGCCTCGTTTTTCTCAGCAGCCGACTTGGTAGTGAAGGGAACGCCTTGTGCTACCAACCAACTTACTGCTTCTGTGCTGTTTTCGACCACATGCTCGACGATGTCTTGGTGGCAGAGGCCAACTCCAGCACTTAGTGTGTCTGCAACATGGGAATCGATGCTGTCTTCCTCATCGAGTACCGCGGCGATACCACCTTGGGCATAAAATGTTGCTCCTTGATTCAAATCTCCTTTACTGAGCACCGCCACGTCGGCAAAATCGGCGGTACGCAAGGCTAGAGTCAGTCCAGCAGCACCGCTACCTATTATTAAGATATCGTATTCTGCGGCTAGGGCAGTATGTTGAGCAGGCTTTGACATGGGTTTGTGCGCCAACTATTGTATTAATTGGATTCTATTCAGTTTGATTTGGATTGATGACTCGAGCTGAGTTTTAGGGAAGCAGATTAGGTGTTTTCAACTACTTCCCACCAAGATGCTAATTCATGCTTGATTTTACTATTAAAACGTTGAGCTAACTTATTAATGATACTGCAGCTTGCCGATTTCTGAAATCATCGCGATCAATGATTTAACTGACATGCTGAATTAATTTCTAATTTAAGCAGACAGATAAAGCCTTAAAAGTGCAATAATTCTATAGATTCTGAGAACTTTTGCACGCGCTCGCTGTCTAGGACAGAGGATTAGTGCTTATGTTCCAAAACGGAGTTGAGTCCCGGCTATCAAATTTAGTTAAGCTATTTCAGCTGTCTAACATGTATAGATAGCAAGAGGCCCAGGCACTTACGGAGTTGGAACAGATGAAAGAAGATACCGATCAACAGCTTGTTGACAGGGTCTTAAGCGGCAACAAAAACGCTTTTAACCTCTTGGTCTTGCGATATCAGCATCGAGTCGCCGCCTTAATCGGAAGGTTTGTGCACGATCAACATGAAGTTGAAGATGTCTGCCAAGAAGCATTCATTAAAGCTTACAGAGGGCTGGCTTTGTTTAGAGGAGAAAGCGCTTTTTATACCTGGCTCTACCGAATAGCGGTCAACACCGCTAAAAATTATTTGGTGTCGCGTAATCGGCGGCCTCCAGCCAGTGATGTCGAGGTTGATGAAGCAGAATTAAGTGATGGGGGAGCAGTCCTGCGAGAGATTGAGAATCCAGAAGGGAGCCTGGCTGCCGCCAAACTCAATCAAGCCATTTCCACCGCTATTGAAGAGCTACCGGAGGACCTACGGACTGCATTTACTTTGAGAGAGTTTTCTGGGCTGAGCTACGAAGATATAACAGAGGTAATGGATTGCCCGGTAGGTACCGTGAGATCGAGAATCTTTCGCGCAAGAGAAGCGATAGATAAGAAAATTCGTGACTTGATTTAATGGGAATTTAATTCATCCTTTTTTGCGAAAAGAAGGGAACTGAATTGAGTTCATGGCGTCTAAACGGAAACTGATAGAACAAGCTGGTCTGGTTATAAGTAAGTCTAATTAGTCGATAGCCCACGCGGTCTCGCAATGACTAGAGCTAGAAGCTTTGATTAATAATGCACCAATGAAGAACGCGATATAGCGAAAAACAGCGCAGGGGCAAGATATGAGTGAGTTAGAAAAGGAATCATTATCGGCGTTGCTGGATAATGAAGCCGACGATTTGGAATTGAGAAGAATTCTGAAGTCTTGTGAGGTAAACCCTGAACTGCTGGAAACTTGGCAGCGTTATAATCTTGCCCAATCACTCCTCCACGAAGCAGCTGTGCCGGTTAGTCCTGAACTCAGTCAACGCATCTTTGCCCAAATTGAAACCGAAGAAAGCCCTCAAGCCCCTCGTTCTTGGAAAGTTTGGCAGCAAAATCTAGCGAAAGGCGCAATTGCAGCGTCGGTAGCATTAGTGTTTATGGTGACGGTACAAACTAATCTGCAACAATCACCTCGCCCCACACTAGTTCAACAAAATGAACAAACGCCAGAATCTTTTGTGCCCAATTCAGCAATCGTGATTGAAGAGGTCGCTTTCGATGTAGATCCTATCGCTCAACAGCGACTCTATGACTATGTAGAAAGCATGACGATTGATGAAGAGCAGCCGCTACACATGGAGCATATTCAAGATTCTCCATTGTTTCGCCTAGTTAACGAATTCGAAGCTAAGCCCTAGAAGTGAGCAAAAGTATCGGGCAAAAATGCGTAGTCGTAGTAAGAGTACGCATCAAAAGTTAGTCATCAACATCATACAACCTCGTTTTAGTGCTAATTTCAGAAAGATGAAGAGATAGGCAGCAATATAAATGATGCTGTCATACGCTTCTGTGCAATAAACCTCAATTGCTAATTAAATAACGCTATCACGGCCAAAGAATACCGCGGAAGTTGGCTGTTGGATTGCTTTACCATTGTGCTAAAGTAAGCACATATAGAGTATTCATCATGGTTTGGAATATTGATGAATTCATGGAATTTTCCGCAAGTAGGTAGAATGCAATTATGAAATTTAGCAGCCAAAGGCAAGCATTAACGATGCTTCTCACATTTCTCACGTTCGTCACTGTTAGCCTCGCGGGCAAAACGGCAGAACTTCCCAATTTTGCAGACCTTGTTGAAAAAAATGCACCCACTATTGTCGAGATAACAACTTCTCGGCGTGTGCAAGCTAGCAATCCTATCGAGGATGAAGAACTCGAAGAACTCTTACGTCGACTTAATCCGGGCCAAACGCCAGATTTAAATATTGAAGGCATTCCTGAACAGCGAGAGCGGGGAGCGGTGGGCTCAGGTTTTCTCATATCCAATGACGGCTACATAATCACCAATAACCACGTGGTAGCTGGCGCAGACGAGATAATGGTTCATCTGAATGACCGCCGGCGCTTCGATGCCACTGTTATTGGGCTGGATGAACCTTCAGATTTAGCGCTGTTAAAAGTCGCTGCAGTAGATTTACCTTTTGTAGAATTTGGTAATTCCGATCAAATTAGAGTTGGTGACTGGGTATTAGCTATTGGTTCGCCATTTGGCTTGGAATTTTCAGCAGCAGCTGGCATTGTCAGTGCCAAGGGTCGTTCAGTACCTGGGCGTTCGAACTACAATTATATGTCCTTCATCCAGACCGATGTTGCCATCAATCAGGGAAATTCCGGTGGCCCTTTATTTAATCTGGCCGGAGAAGTGATCGGAATTAATTCACAGATATTGAGCAGTACAGGTGGTTCCAACGGAATTTCTTTTTCTATACCAAGTAATGTCGCTATGAATGTAGTTGAGCAGTTAATGAGCTCAGGTTCAGTTGAGCGCGGCCTGTTGGGTGTTCGAATGCGTGAAGTTGATTATGCTCTTGCAGAAATTTTCGGCCTCGATCGCCCACAAGGTGCGTTCGTAGATGAAGTGCAACCGGGTAGTCCCGCAGAAGATGCCGGTATTCGAAATGAAGATATTATCTTGCAGTTTAATCAACATGAAGTGGATTACTACACTGATTTACCTTTTTTCGTTGGTCAGTATCGACCTGGTACAGCAGCCGATGTTCGTCTCTTTCGCAGTGGTGAGATGGAAAACTTAACTGTTGTTCTTGGTAGTTCGCCAACAAATTTCGTTGCTGAAATTGAGCCAGGAGCGGTTCGGGACCGCAGCAACCCGCTGGGTTTCCGAGTTGGTGAATTGAGTGAAGAGACTCGACAAGTTGCAGGGATTGAAGGTGTGCGAATTGCCGAGATCAATGATGGCCCAGGAAAGGACGCTGGATTGAGAGTTGGTGATGTGATCGTCGCATTGGACCATCAAGAGCTAACTTCACCGGAAGATTTTGCCGAGATCGCCAGTGATTTACCAGGTTCAGGTTTTGTCCCTATACGAATTATGCGGGGAGGACAGGGCACTACTATGGCCCTTGAGTTATCCCCGTAATTTTCGACAGACGGAGGAATTTCGTCTATAAGCGTAGCTACTCCTCATCCCTTAATTACCCTGACACCTCTGGGCAATTGCTGTAAACTTGCTCGCTTGTTTGAGTTCCGTAATTTCCCCAACTGCCGTTAATGACAAATCACCTAGCGATAACCCACGTCCGTGACTGACTTAAGCCACATTCGAAATTTCTCCATTATCGCTCACATCGATCATGGTAAATCCACTTTGGCAGATCGCTTCATACAAATGTGTGGCGGTTTGGCCGATCGTGAGATGGAGGAACAAATTCTCGATAGTCTTGATATTGAGCGTGAACGAGGTATTACTATCAAAGCTCAAAGTGTCACGCTGCACTATGACTCTGACGATGGGAAACGTTATCAACTCAATTTCATAGATACTCCCGGTCATGTCGATTTCACCTACGAAGTATCCCGCTCTCTCGCCGCCTGTGAAGGTGCGCTGTTGGTTGTTGACGCCGGCCAAGGTGTCGAAGCGCAATCAGTAGCCACTTGCTACACCGCAATCGAGCAAGGTTTGGAAGTAATACCTGTTCTCAATAAAATGGATCTTCCCCAGGCAGAACCCGACAAAGTTCGAATGGAGATAGAAGAAATTATCGGTATTGAGGCCGATGAAGCGGTTTGCGCTAGTGCGAAGACTGGTTTAGGTGTGACAGACATTCTCGAGCAGATCATTAAGAAAATACCGCCGCCGGTGGGCAATCGTGACGATGATCTGCAAGCACTAATTATTGATTCTTGGTTCGATAATTACTTAGGTGTGGTGTCACTCGTTAGAGTGATGGCGGGAACCCTGAATAAAGGCGACAAGATTATTGCCAAGACATTAGGAAAGGCGCATATAGTAGACAGCGTTGGGGTTTTTAATCCAAAGCGATATGAAACTGGAACTCTCGCAGCCGGCGAAGTCGGGTTTGTAGTAGCAGGAATCAAGGAAATCTTAGGGGCGCCAGTTGGTGACACAATCACTTTGGCCAAAACTCCTGAGGTACAAGCATTGGAGGGATTTAGACAAATTCAGCCACAGGTTTACGCAGGACTGTTCCCGGTAGCCTCAGATGATTTCGAAAACTTTCGTGATGCTCTCTCCAAGCTGACTCTAAACGATGCTTCTTTGTACTATGAAGCTGAAAATTCAGACGCTCTTGGTTTTGGTTTTCGCTGTGGCTTTCTGGGCATGCTGCATATGGAAATTATTCAAGAGCGCTTAGAGAGAGAATATGGGCTATCGCTCATTACCACTGCACCGACTGTAATTTATGAAGTAGTCCTTATTAACGGTGAATTGGTGCAAGTTGATAGCCCCTCAAGACTTCCGGCGGTGACTTCAATTGAAGCGATGAGAGAACCAATTGTGTTGGCAAATATTTTGGTACCGCAGGAGTATTTAGGGAATGTGATTACCTTGTGCGTTGAAAAACGAGGCATTCAAAAAGAGATGCAATTTATTGGTAAACAAGTTTCCCTCAGTTATGAGCTACCCATGAATGAAGTCGTTCTGGATTTTTTTGATAGGCTAAAGTCAGTAAGTCGAGGCTATGCATCACTTGATTATCACTTTATTCGTTTCGAAAAATCGAACCTCGTTCGTTTGGATATTCTAATTAACGGCGATAGAGTAGATGCATTAGCTTTAATTGTTTATCGCGACCACGCACAAAATAAAGGACGATTGTTGGTCGAGAAAATGAAAGAGCTTATTCCTCGCCAAATGTATGATGTGGCAATACAAGCAGCAATTGGCGGTCAGATCATTTCACGGCAAACAGTTAAAGCGTTGCGGAAGAATGTTACAGCGAAATGTTATGGTGGCGACATTACGCGAAAGAAAAAACTATTAGAAAAACAAAAAGCCGGCAAGAAGCGTATGAAAAAAGTGGGTAATGTTGAAGTGCCCCAGGAAGCTTTTCTTGCAGTATTAAAAGTTGACGGCTAAGGTTAATTTACTTGAAAGTTTAAATTGAGGGTTAAGGCCCTGAATTTGTTTAGAGAGCACCTTTGCATTGAGATTCACTGAGTAAAAAATGGATATAGACTTTTCTATAGTGCTGGTTTCATTGGTGTCCTTCTGCGGCCTGCTTTGGTTTCTCGACAGCTTGTTGAATAAGAAGTCGCGAATGGCAGCGGCAGAAGAGTATCGGGCGACTAAAGCGAAGGGTAAGAGCGATAAAGAGGTGGCTGATACCATCGCTATTTTGTCTCAAGATCCTTTAATCATCGAGTACGCAAAGTCATTTTTTCCGGTGCTTTTGATTGTCTTGGTATTGCGTTCATTCTTAATCGAACCTTTTCAAATCCCCACAGGGTCTATGATTCCCACATTGGAAGTCGGAGATTTTATATTGGTTAACAAATATGCCTATGGCGTACGGCTCCCAATAATTGGTACAAAGTTAATGGATATCGCTGACCCCAAGCGTGGTGAGGTTATGGTGTTTATTCCGCCCCATGAGAATAAATACTATATCAAGCGCGTTATTGGGCTTCCTGGTGACACCGTCCGCTACCAAGAGTCGAATCTGTATATCAATGGTGAATTGGTAGAGCGAGAATTTCTTGAGAGTAGGCTAATTGAAACAGAGCGAGGCGGAATTTCAGCAGAGCTATATAACGAGACTATTGGTGAGGTTGAGCATATAACCCAATTGATACCAGCATTTAATCGCGAAAGAAATCGCACCTCTTGGGTTATTCCTAATGGATTTTATTTCATGATGGGCGACAACAGAGACAACAGCAGTGATAGTCGGGTATGGGGCACAGTCCCGGAGAAGGATATTGTAGGAAAGGCCATAGCGGTTTGGATGCACAAGGAACCTGGTCTCCACTTGCCGAGTTTCTCGAGGAATCAGCGCATTCAATAGGTAGTTTGTGACCTTTTTGGCGGGATAATCACTAGATTTTGCTTATATTTAATTTATTGCGTGTAGGTAAATTGCTGCCAAAGTCTGCATATTTAACATGCAACCGATTATTATATGACTGTGTAAAGAAAATCACAGTCATATAATAATTATTGCTTATGAGCGCAGAGTTGAACTAATTACCCATCTGGATGTTGTTGCAAAATTTGATACAGTAATCGAGCAGAAATTATCGACATAGAAAAACTTCAGGTCAACTTAAACTATCAATTCTCTGATCCGGAACTGGTGCGTCGAGCTCTTACCCACCGTAGCGCAAACAAATTAAATAATGAGCGTCTTGAATTTCTAGGCGATTCTCTTCTCGGTTTTATCATCGCTGAATCACTTTGTTTAATTCACCTCGACGCAAGTGAAGGCGAACTCAGTCGTTTGCGCTCGAGTTTGGTTAACAAAGATAATCTTGCTCAAATTGCGAGAACTTTGCAGCTGGGGGATTTTATCGGTTTAGGTGCAGGGGAGGCAAAAACTGGCGGTAGGGAGCGAGATTCGATTTTGGCGGATGCCGTTGAAGCAGTCATCGCAGCAATTTATCTAGACGGTGGTATGGAAAATTGTAAGAAAGTAGTTGAGCATTGGAATGCTGACAAACTTACTGCTAATGATCCAAAGCAGGGACAAAAAGATCATAAGACTCGGTTGCAGGAATTAATGCAGTCCAAAGGTGCGGAGCTGCCATCTTATTCTGTAATCGTTACCAGCGGTGAAGCCCACGAGCAAACCTTTCTTGTTGAATGCCGAGCAGAAGGCTTAGATCAGCCGCAGAAGGGCAGCGGTCGCAGTAAGCGAATCGCAGAACAGATCGCCGCAGAAAAAATACTGATAGCCCTTGGAGAGGGTTAATGGTTGATGCCAGCACTACGACAGAGAATGCTCGCTGTGGTTACGTTGCTATTGTAGGCCGACCCAATGTTGGTAAATCAACTTTACTTAACCACCTTCTTAAACAAAAAATCAGTATCACTTCTCGTAAACCTCAAACTACTCGACACCGAATATTGGGAATTATCAGCGATAAGGAGCACCAGTGTATCTATGTGGATACTCCCGGCTTGCATGGACAATTTAACAAAACCTTAAATAGGGTGATGAATGACACTGTTATCAGTGTGATAAAAGATGTTGATGCCATTATTTTTGTAACTGAGCGACTGATATGGAATGACGCCGACCAACTTGTTTTGGATGTGCTACATAAATCAGAAGTACCGGTTTTATTGGTGATTAACAAAGTTGATTTGATGCCAGATAAGAACAAATTATTGCCCCATATTGAGTCTTTGGCGGCTAAGCGTGAATTCGTTGAGATCGTGCCGGTATCAGCACTTGGAGACCACAACGTAGAGCTAATTGAAAAGCTGGTAAAAAAACATCTACCCATCCAGAGTTTCCTATTTCCAGAAGACCAAATCACCGATCGTAGTTCGCGATTTATTGCGGCTGAAATTATACGTGAAAAAGTCACGCGCCAACTTGGCGATGAAATCCCCTATGAAGTCACAGTGGAAATTGAGAAATTTAGTCAGAAAGGCAAAACTCTTCATATTCATGGCCTTATTTTGGTAGATAAGAAAGGGCAGAAGAGAATCATCGTGGGTAAAGCAGGCGATCGGCTCAAACAGATTGGCACTGCTGCCCGAGAGGACATTGAGAGAGCCTTTGACTCGAAAGTAATGCTTAATCTTTGGGTAAAAGTAAAATCTGGCTGGGCGGACGATGAGCGTGCCTTGCAAAGCCTCGGGTATATCGATTAGCACTAAGCCCGAGTAGAATGATTCCCCATGGATACAAGAGTTTCTCTTCAGCCGGCCTATGTTCTGCACACGCGTCCCTTTCAGAATACCAGTCTGTTAATTGATTTCTTTACCACTGACTACGGTCGCTTACGTGCGATTGCAAAGGGTGCCCGCAGTGCAAAATCTAAATATCGCTCACTGCTGCAACTGTTCCAACCATTACTTATTTCATATAGTGGCAGAGGTGAAGTCAAAACGGTCGCGTCTATTGAGAGTAGTCATGGTGCAATCCATTTGCAGGCAGATCGTCTATTCAGCGGTCTCTATATCAATGAGCTCTTAACTCGATTGCTTCATTTCCATGTCGAACACCATGAACTGTTTAACAATTATCAAGAAGTATTGGTGGGATTGCAGGGAAAGTTGTCGATTGAATTAGTGCTGAGAAAGTTTGAGCTCAATTTATTAGCGGGGCTGGGTTACGCTATAAATTTGGAGTCAGATTGCTGTCAGCACGAACCGCTAGATGCTAAGTGCATGTATAAGTTCATTCCGGATGTAGGCTTTGACCCTATTACGTCTCCGCCAGGACAATCGGAGGCGCTTAATTTATTTTCTGGAACTGACTTAATAGCATTGCGGGAATTCAACTTGGAGAACGAGGACACGGCAAAATCAGCAAAACGGCTTTTGAGGTTGGCGCTTAACGCCCATCTCGGTGAAAAACCACTGAATAGCCGCAAATTATTCGTCACCACGAGCTAGGTCCTCAGCTTTAACCGATCGGGTAATCAGTGTAGAATTTTGCGCTTTCCTATCCCCCCCTCAACCTGACACAACTTAACCTTATGTCCTACGAATCAATAGCAAGCCAAATCGGCAATACCCCGCTGGTAAAACTACAACGCTTACCAGGTGAGACTTCCAATACTATTCTTGCGAAACTAGAGGGTGATAACCCGGCTGGCTCAGTAAAAGATCGGCCGGCACTCAGTATGATTCAACAGGCTGAATTGAGAGGAGATATTCAACCAGGTGATAGTCTTATTGAAGCGACCAGCGGCAACACCGGTATTGCATTGGCGATGGTGGCGGCGGTCAAAGATTATCGATTAACGCTGATTATGCCGAATAACATGAGTGCAGAACGGAAAGTATCTATGACCGCTTATGGCGCAGAACTAATTTTAGTGAGCGAAAAAGAAGGAATGGAAGGAGCACGGGATCTAGCACAAAAACTTCAGCAAGAAGGCAAAGGCAAGGTATTGGATCAGTTTGCCAATCAGGACAACCCCAATGCTCATTATTTGCACACAGGTCCCGAGATTTGGCGTGATACGAAAGGCCGCATTACCCACTTTGTCAGTTCTATGGGAACTACCGGAACGATCATGGGTGTCTCTCGTTATCTTAAAGAGCAGAATCCCAAAGTTCAGATTATTGGGTTGCAACCAAAAGATGGATCACGCATTCCAGGAATAAGGCGTTGGCCAGAAGCATACCTTCCCAATATATTTGATAAGAGTCGAGTCGACAAAGTTATAGATGTTGATCAGGTGGATGCAGAAAGAACGATGAAAAAGTTGGCAAATGAAGAAGGAATCTTCTGTGGAGTATCTTCTGGTGGTTCTATCTTCGCGGCTCTGGAGCTGTCTAAGCAGCTCGAGAATGCCACAATCGTAGTAATAGTTTGTGACCGTGGTGATCGCTACTTATCTACTGGTGTGTTCAATTAACAGATAACCCCTAGCTATTTACCCTATTAGAAGAAAACTGGCGGATCGCTAAGAGTTGTCAGTTGTTTCCATTACCAATCCATTACTTACGGAACAGGGCCAACGGAAAATGACCAACCGACTATGAGCAGCAGAAGGCATAGAAAATCCAGGCTTCCCTCTGAACCGGTAGAAATACGAATCGAATCCCTTAGTCATGAGGCGCGGGGGGTAGCCCGAATTGATGGCAAAGTTGTATTTGTGAGTGGAGCGCTTAGCGGTGAGCGGGTTATTGCCACATACGTACGCCGTCGTAGCAAGCTCGATGAATTAAAAACTGATATCGTGCTCGAGCGTTCCCCACAGCGAGTAAAACCGCAATGTAAAGTAGTTGATCAATGTGGGGGCTGTTCACTGCAGCATATGAATTCACTTGCCCAAATTGAATTCAAGGAATCGGTGCTGTTTGAACAGATGCAGCACGCGGCGAAAATAGACCCACAACAAATCGAAATATTACCGTGTTTGCAGGCCAAGGCTTATCACTACCGCAGGAAGGCTCGCCTTGCTGTGCGAATAGTGGCGAAGAAAGGAGGAGCACTAGTCGGCTTCAGGGAAAAATATAGTAGTTTTATTACTAATATGAACTCCTGCGAAGTATTAGTTCCTGAAGTAGCAGCTCTGTTACAACCCCTCAAAGAGCTAATCACCGGGATGAAAGTCAGTCATTCAATTCCTCAAATTGAAGTTGCCGTCGGTGAACTGGCAGGCAATCAGGTGGCACCCTATACAGAAAGCGAAGGGGTTGAAAGCGGACGGCAAGTCGCTTTAGTTTTTCGACATTTACAACCAATGGGTTTGGAAGATCTAGCCTCTTTGAAAAGCTTTGCTGAAACTCATGCACTTCAGCTTTATTTGCAACCCGGAGGTGTCGATTCTGTAGCGAAGATTTATCCCGAAGACGGAATCGAACGATTACAATATTTTCTCCAGGATTTCGGTTTGGAAATGCGCTTTCATCCAATGGACTTTACTCAAATTAATGCAGAAATTAATCGATTGATTGTAAGTAAAGCTCTGGATCTGTTGGGGTTGACTAAGGATGACATAGTGCTGGATTTGTTTTGCGGTCTAGGCAATTTTACTTTAGCTTTGGCTACTCAATGCCATTCAGTTGTTGGTATAGAGGGTAGCGCAGAGATGGTGTCTCGAGGCGAAGAAAATGCTGCACTCAATGGGCTCACTAATATCTCATTTTTTGCTGCAAACTTGAGTAACTCTATTAAAGCGACTAGCTGGGCTAATCAGCGGTACGATAAAATATTACTAGATCCGCCACGCTCCGGAGCGATAGAAATTATTCAAGAAGTGGCAGATTTAGGTGCGCAGCGTATTGTCTATATTTCATGTAATCCTTCAACTCTGGCGAGAGATACTGCCTGCCTAGTTGATGCAGGTTATCAATTGAAGTCTGCAGGTGTAATGGATATGTTTCCTCACACCAATCATGTTGAATCGATGGCAGTATTCGACAGACCGAAATCAGCCAAGAAACTTTAATAGCACCAGTTAGAGCATAATCCATAAATTTCCGATTATATTTTTATCTTCGTAGGGGAAAGTGAGAATTTTATGAGTCAAGCGAAAACTGGTAAAGAATCGTCGATTGAAATCTTACTGTCAGTTATGTCCATGCTGAGGGATAAAAATTATGGCTGCCCCTGGGACCTCGAGCAATCAATCTCGTCATTAGCTTCCTATACTCTAGAAGAAGTTTATGAAGTCATGGACGCTATTGAAAATGGCGATATGGTTGAGCTGGAAGATGAGCTTGGAGATTTATTGTTTCAGATCGTTTTTTATGCTCAGATTGCCAATGAAGACTCTCAATTTTCTTTCGCGAGCATTGCTGAAACCATTACCAAAAAGTTAATTCGACGTCACCCTCATGTCTTCCCAGGCGGGGAATTGAGAAATTTTGGCAATCCTTCTTCATTGTCGACTGATGAAGTAGTCGTAAATTGGGAAGGGATAAAGGAGACAGAGCGGGAAGAAAAGCGGCAGGAAAAACTCAGTGAAAATTCTAGCAGTCTTGGGCTGTGCGCTACGGTGGACATTTCAGTTGGCGAATCGATTCCCAGCGCTCTGGATAATGTTCCTCGGGCTATGCCTGCAGTGAGTCGTGCGCAACAACTGCAAGAGAAAGCGGCAGGTCAAGGATTCGATTGGCAGGACATAGATCCAGTTATTGTAAAGATTAAGGAAGAGATCGCAGAATTGGAAGAGGCTCTCCACCAGGGTGACGCGAAATCAATTTACCATGAATTGGGGGATATGTTGTTTACTTTGGTCAATTTATCCAGGCATTTGGATATCGAAGCTGAAATGTCTCTAAGGTCAGCGAACAGGCGATTCGAACAGCGCTTCAAATGGATAGAACGAGAGCTTGTCGGTCGAGGATTGAAAGTTACAGAAGTTAACTTAGAAGAATTAGATACGTTGTGGGAGCTAGCTAAGAAATCTGGGTTATGATCGATTATCTGATTGATGGTTTTGTTTGTTTCGGTTTCTAGTATCAACATCTGTGGCTTGCTCAGTACAATGGAACCGGCTGGGGTCGCGTACATGAATGATGTTAGAGAATATTCAAGTGTGAGCTAAAATTGGCTCATAAGGATGATTTTCGTCGCTATTGATAGTTAGCCCGTAAAAATGAAGTGTTAGCGAGTTTCTGAATTTGAATAGTAGGAGTAGTGAATGAGAATTATCTTGATGGGGGCCCCAGGGGCCGGCAAGGGAACGCAAGCACAGTACATTTGTGAGACATTTAGCATCCCGCAAATTTCTACAGGGGATATGCTGCGTGCTGCTGTTAAAGCTAAATCAGAATTGGGATTGCAGGTAGAGCAAGTAATGGCATCTGGTGGATTAGTCACAGATGAAATTATCATCGGTCTCGTGAAGGAGAGAATTAAGCAAGATGATTGCAGCGCCGGTTTCCTGTTCGATGGTTTTCCTCGCACTATTCCACAGGCAGAGGCTTTGCAAGAAGCGGGAATTACTATTGATCTGGTTTTAGAAATCGTGGTGCCTGATGAAGAAATTGTAAATCGACTAGCTGGTCGGAGAGTGCATCCTAATTCGGGTCGTGTATATCACGTCGAATTCAATCCGCCTGCAGTGGAAAATAAAGATGATGAAACCGGGGAAGATTTAGTTCAGCGCGAGGATGATCAAGAAGAAACAATCCGAAAACGCTTATCCGTATATCATGCACAAACGAAGCCGCTAATGGACTTTTATAGAGAGCGACAAGAAAATGGAATTGATGTTGGTGTAAAAAGAGTTAATGGCGTTGCTGCGGTTGACGCCATTCGTGCTGATATCCAGACATTACTGACGCAGTCGACTAACTTTAAGTGAAATAAAGCAAACTAAATTCGCTGCCTGCTAAAGCAACACCTCTGATAAGCCCGAGTAATTTGCTAGCTTATTACATTGCGATCTCTGCAAGTTCTCGACAACAGTTTTTCATTTGATTGGCTCTGTATCAACTCTACATTTTTGTAAAACCTTGTAATTAAAAGTGTTGCTGCGATATTGGCAAATCAAAGGCAAGATTGGTTTATTAACTTATTTTGTTCGTTATCATTTGCTAACCAACTAGCGAGGTATGTGGTCTAACCCCCCGTTAAACTTTAACTTATTCAACCAATAAACAATAAAATTAGAATTTTAAAGAACAGAAGAAAACTTTGAATGTGTTTAGTTAATTTTGTCTTAAAATTTTTGCTTATTTTTTAATCAATCAATTCGTAATATTTCTTAAAGTTTTCTTTTCAGATAGCGAAAACCTTACAAGACCATGTAGAAGTGGGAATTTTGTATGACTGTTTTAAATGTAAGTCTCATTTGATCAGTTTTAGCCCCGAGTTTGCTGTAAGCCAGATAATTTATGTGATATGTTTCCGGCGAGTAGTGGGGATAATTGTTAAACGTCAGCGGGCACGATTCATTACCTAGGAGAGATACGAGTATGGCTAAGGTTAAGCACAAAAAGAAAGCACCTGCGAAGAAAAAGTTGGCAGCTAAAAAAGTTAGCACCCCAGCTTTATCTAAAGTAAAAGCAGCACTCGCAAAATTGCAAAAAGATGCAAAGGCTGCAACTAGAAATGTGAAGGCTGCGCGAAAGAAAGCAGCATCCGCAAAAAAAGCCGCAGCAAGAGCTAAATCAGCAGTTAGTAAAAGATCCGCAGGAGCAGCAGCCAATGCGGCTCGCAAAGCTGCCGCAAGAGCAGCAGCAGTTAACGCAAAAATTAAGATCGCTAAAGCAAGAGCTCGCGCAGTAGAAATTGCAGCAAAAGCCAAGGCCGCAAAGGCAGCTGACGCCGCAAAAGCTGAAGCAGATATAGCTAAAGCAGTGAAAGCTTTAACAGCGAAAATGAAGAAGAAGCAAGCTAAGGCCAATGAAGCAAAAACTGCTAAGCAAGCTCGTAAAGATGCTTTAAAAGCTAAAATTGCTGCAAAGAAGGCGGCGCGTCAAGAAAAATCTGCTGTTAAGAAAGCTGCAGCAAAGGCGAAGGCTGCAGCTCGCAAAGCTGGAGCTAAAAAAGGCAAGAAGAAGCCAACTAAGAAAAAAGCTGCTAAGAAAAAGGTAGCAAAGAAGAAAAAAGCTGTTAAAAGACGTTCGGCAGCCAAAAAAGCCTCTCCTAGAAAGGTTGCCAAGAAGAAAGTAGCCAAGAAGAAGGCGCCTGCAAAGAAAAAAGCTGCTAAGAAGAAAGCGAAGAAAAAGGCCGCTAAAAAGAAGGTAGTTAAGAAAAAAGCTAAGAAAAAGGCACCTGCAAAGAAAAAAGCTACTAAGAAGAAAGCGAAGAAAAAGGCCGCTAAAAAGAAGGTAGTTAAGAAAAAAGCTAAGAAAAAAGCAGTTAAACGCCGATCTGCGGCGAAAAAAGCTGTAAAGCGTAAAGTGGCTAAACGTAAAGTGCCTACCAGGAAAAAGGCTGCTAAGAGGAAAGTTGCCAAGAAAAAGGCTAAGAAGAAAGTAGCTAAGAAGAAAGTAGCTAAGAAGAAAGTAGCTAAGAAGAAAGTAGCTAAGAAGGCTGCGAAGAAGAAAGCAAAACGTAAGGTAGCTAAGAAGAAGGCTCCAGCCCGTAAGAAGGCTGCGAAGAAGAAAGCAAAACGTNAGCCCGTAAGAAGGCTGCGAAGAAGAAAGCAAAACGTAAGGTAGCTAAGAAGAAGGCTCCAGCCCGTAAGAAGGCTGCGAAGAAGAAAGCACCTGCAAAGAGAAAAGTTGCTAAGAAAAAAGCAGCCAAAAAGAAAGTGTCTGCGCGTAAAAAGGCAGCAAAAAGAAAAGCTCCAGCTAGAAAGAAAACAGCTCGTAAGAAGAAGTAGAGTTTAAGCTGGATCGAGTATCTTTAGCCAAAACACTCACAGCCTGCAAATTGCTGTTCGCAAGCGGTGAGTGTTTTTTCGAAATTTATCCGAAATCCCTCTTGTGTCCGCTCAAGGGGGATTTTTCATTTTACTACCGATAACAATCCTACCAAGTGGTTATGATGAATAACCTTCTAGTCATAGATACGTCTGCAACTCTAAGCCAAGTATGGCTGACAGCTCAATGCGGAAAGTTTAGTCGTGAGACTGCTGGCGAACGGCAGGCCGCGCAGCAAGTTCTACCTCTGATCGCTGAGATTTTAGCAGAAGCAAAGCTAATGGTTTCCGACCTAAATGGTATAGCTGTTGTAGCTGGACCTGGTTCATTCACTGGGATTCGGATCGGAATTGGTATCGCCCAGGGATTAAGTTTGTCTCAATCGATACCTTCCATAGCTTTGTCTTCAATGGCAGCTTCTGCGATGACCGTGATGGCGCAAATTGAAGATGATCACGTCCTAATTTGCCGATCTGCTCGGAACAATGAAGTTTACTTCGGAGCCTATCAAACTTCTTCCGCTGAAGGCGTGGTATTGATTGGAAAAGAACAGGTCTGCGCAGTGGATGAAATTAATTTTCCCGCACTTTCGAGTCGAACAGCTAAAGAATGGACATTAGTCGGTGAGAATCATGGACACGCTCAGACAGTCGTAAAAACGATTGATATTCCAATTAAGCGAATTATTATTCAACCGAAGATCTCTCTGGAACAAGTTGCCAAGCTAGCTTTGTTACGTTTCGAATCGGCAAAAGGAACTGAAGCTGCTCAACTGAAGCCAAACTACATAAAAGACCAATTAGATTATGGGTAATGGGCGAAGGTAGAATAATGACTCTAGATTTTGTGCAAATTAGCTTGCTTGCAATCTTACAGGGTATTACTGAATTCCTGCCTATTTCGTCTTCTGGACATCTGATTCTTCCTTCAATTCTTCTAGACTGGGACGATCAAGGATTAATTTTCGATGTTGCGGTTCATATTGGTACCTTGATTGCCTTACTTCTCTATTTTCGTTCTGACATAAGAGAATTATTTGGAGCTTGGATATCGAGTTTAGGCCCCAAAGGACAAACCGAAAATTCGACTTTGGCGTGGTACTTGATAGTAGCAACCATCCCAGCAGGGGTCGTCGGCTTGTTGCTGAATGACTGGGTAGAACAATATGCGCGTTCTTTACCTACTATTGCTGCCACATCCATTATTTTCGCAGCATTACTCTATTGGTCGGATCACGGTAGCAAGAAAAATCTGAGCTTGCGTGATTTGACTTGGCGAACGGCAATGCTCATTGGCTTTGCTCAGGCCTTGGCTCTGATTCCTGGAACATCTCGCTCTGGGATTACCATGACCGCAGCCTTGTTGTGTGATTTAAATCGAGAATCAGCAACAAGATTTTCATTTTTGCTGGCAGTCCCAATTATTGTTGCGACCGGTCTACTGAAGTCCATTGAGTTAGTCAATTCGCCGCAAGGCAGCATTCAGTTGCTTAGCCTGGCGTATGCGATAACACTTTCTGCCGTCGTTGCATGGACTTGCATTCATTTTTTCCTACAATTAATAACCCGTATTGGTTTTCTCCCTTTTGTCATTTATAGGGTCATCCTTGGATCGTTGCTGCTGCTGGTTTATTTTTCTTAGTATGAAAAGTCTTCAAATAGTCCTAGTTCAGTGTCAGGAATTAGCAAGTGCGGAAGAGATTACTCTTTCGAAATCCCTCAATATCTCGATAATAGTTTTTGCGCAACTCACTAGCAGTACTAAGTTCTATTTGCGGTTCTCCAATGAAGGACTTAGTCTATTTCTAAATGAAGCAAAGGCGCCTGGAGCTGTCAGCGTAAACTTTTCTCAGGCATCTATGCAGCGACGGATGAAAAATTCAATTTCAAAACAGGGAATTGTTAAAGCGGTGGGTATCAAGCGCAGTAATTTGCCCAGCATTGTTGATGGGACGGCCGGTCTAGGTAAAGACAGTTTTCTACTGGCAAGCTTAGGTTGTTCGGTGACTATGTATGAGCGGTCACCAATTGTTCACGCTTTACTGGCAGATGGTTTACAACGCGGGGCGACTGCAGATGCGGCTGTAGCAGCTGTGATTCCAAATCTTCAGCTTCGGAATTTCAATTTTGACGCAACAATAAAGTTAGATCAATCTGTGGATGTTGTTTACCTGGACCCGATGTTTCCAGAGAGTAAGCGCAGCGCAAGAGTTAAGAAAGACATGTACTTGCTACAGCGGTTACTTGGTGGCGAGCAGCGGGCTCGGTCAAAGCAAGAAAATCAGCGTGATGAATTCAATTTATTGGACGCGGCAAAGAATATGGCTGAGAAAAGAGTTGTGGTTAAGCGAGGAAAGGCTTCACCTTATATGGGAGCCTGTAAACCAGATGTTGAGTTTAAGGGTAGCTCTAATCGCTATGATGTTTATTTGAGCGTTTAAGAAATATTTTCCAAGATATTTTTGTAGATCGATGTGAGCTTATCCAAATCGCTAATACGAACACATTCGTCTACTTTGTGTATTGATGTGTTACAGGGACCTAGCTCGACGACTTCGGCACCAGCAGGAGCAATAAAACGTCCATCCGAAGTGCCCCCACTGGTAGACTGGTCAGTAGTGAGGCCGGTTACTGCAAATATTGAATTGGCAACTACTTCTCTTAGATTGGTGTTTTCCGTAAGAAAAGGATTGCCTGACAGCTGCCAGTCGATCTCATAATTAATTGCTGCACTAGTTAACAACGCTTCGATTTTTGATTTAATCTCATTGGCAGTCAGCTCTGTGGAAAAGCGAATATTAAAGTCTACGACCATATTGCCAGGAATTACGTTATTGGCGCCGGTTCCAGCATTAATATTGGAAATTTGAAAACTGCTTGGAGGAAAAGACTCATTGCCCTCATCCCAGCTTATATCTGCAATTTTATTTAGAGCAGGCAGTGCCTTGATAATGGGGTTTGAAGCCAAATGTGGATAAGCTACATGCCCTAGTGAGCCAATTACTTTTAGACGGGCACTGAGAGAACCTCTGCGGCCTATTTTTACCGTATCACCTACGGAGTTAACGCTACTTGGCTCTCCAATAATACAGTAATCAATTTTAGTACCGCGCCCTTGCAATGTTTCTATGACTTTCTTAGTGCCCTCGATACCTGCCCCTTCTTCATCACTGGTAATAAGAAATCCAATTCTGTAGTTAGATTTCTCGGTGGATGTTGATTGTTCAGATAGGAACTGTTCTGTAGCCACAACCATCGCTGCTAGGCTGCTCTTCATATCTGCAGCGCCACGACCGTAGAGGAATCCATCCACCACAGTAGGAATGAAAGGGTCATTTGCCCAATCTTGTAAATCGCCGGGCGGAACTACATCAGTGTGTCCGGCAAAAACGAATAGGGGACCTTCGTTACCTTTGCTTGCCCATAAATTCGTAACTTCGCCAAATTGCAGAAATTCCAATTCAAATCCAAGACTACCTAAATGATTGCCGATGAGTTCCTGGCAGCCAGCATCATCTGGAGTTATAGAAGGGCGTTCAATTAAGAGTTTCGCAAGATCTAATACATTCAACATAATTGAACCTAGTTGTGACTATGCAGATCATCATTAAGGCTGATAGTTGCATGCAGGGGGACGCACTCAACTGTCCCTGATAGTGAATTCCGTCGATAGAGCCTATCAGTTAATTGGCATATTTCTTTTGCCTTTGCCGTTTTGATTAATGTTCCAACACCATCGAGGAGATTAACTTTCGTTCCTGCAGTCACATACAATCCTGCTTCAACGATACAGCCATCGGCAAGAGGAAAGCCAATACCTGCGTTGGCACCAACGAGGCAGTTCTTGCCTACAGAAATAATTTCTTTGCCTCCTCCTGAGAGAGTCCCCATTGTGCTGCTACCTCCGCCTAGGTCACTATTATCACCGACTACGACGCCGGCAGAAATTCGACCTTCGATCATAGCCGTGCCTTCAGTGCCTGCATTAAAATTTACAAATCCTTCGTGCATTATTGTAGTGCCTTCGCCCAGGTAGGCGCCGAGTCGAACTCGAGCTGTGTGAGCGATACGAACACCTCTTGGAACAATGTAGTTGGTCATTTTCGGAAATTTATCGACAGAGCTAACTTCGAGCACATTACCAGCTAGACGAGCGCTAAGCTGCCTTGCAGGTAAATCATTGAGATCGATAGCTCCCTCATTGGTCCAGGCGAGGTTGCGTAGTACGCCAAACAGCCCATCAAGATTTAAGCTGTGTGGCTTGCACAGTCGGTGCGATAGCAGATGTAATTTTAAATAAGCTTCAGAAATGCTCTGTGGGGGGTAGTCAGTGGCGATAAGGCAAAGAATTATGGCCGGTGAGCTCTCGGCGAGTTTGTTTAAAAATTCGACTGTGCTGCTTTCAGACGTCCGCAGTAGTGCTTCCGCTAATTCCTCGTGCAAAACATCGTTAATTTCCACGGTGTTGTTTTCTGGGCCGCATACCGATGTCAATGCAGCAGACAGAGATGACTCTGGATTCATAACTGGTTGAGGGTAATAAACTTCGATAATTTCTCCAGCTGAATTCCTGGTTACAATTCCAAAGCCAAAACTATGTAATACTGATTCACTCATTGTTCGATCCTGATTATTTCTTGTTCGTCCTATTGCTTAAAGCGATTTGTATTCAATACAAGTTGTTTAAAGTTTTCTTCATTATATCCGAGAAACCAAGTCCCTCTGCTGTTAAGTAGAGGCCTCTTAATAATCGAGGGTTGTTCTGCCATCAGATTTATAGCAGATGTAATATCTAATGAAGTTTTTTCGCTATCGGACAATTTACGCCATGTAGTTCCGCGACTATTAATTAATTCTTTATAGTCGAAGTGTTTGAGGAATGTCTCGGCTAGGTGTTTGGAGCATCCGGCTTTCTTGTAATCATGAAATTCGTAGTCGATTTCATTCTCTTGGAGCCATTTTCTAGTCTTCTTAATCGTATCACAGTTGTTAATTCCATATAGAGTGATCATTATTCTGATACCTGTCGATGTTTTAAGCAGGTAGCCGCTGCTTCAATTGAGTTTTAATGTCCAGCTGTAGTTTTTTAATTAACTTGGTTTCAACAATAGGCCAACCTGACTTATTAGTTATGAAAAACAAATCTTCAACTCGCTCGCCTAAAGTGGTGATTCGCGCATCTTTCAGATTGATGGAGTTGTCAGCAAATACTTTCCCTACGCATGCGAGTATTCCAGGTTGGTCAGGGCAGTTTACTTCTAAAGTGGAATAGCTCTTATTGGTCGTATTAAGCAACGTGACTTCGATGTGTTTACTGAAATACTTTTCTTTCCGGCTTTTTCTAAAATGCACAGCTGGTGGTAATTTATTATCTGCTTGTAAAATCTCAGATAAAGTTTCTTGAATCTGTATGATTCTCTTTGAGTTATTTCCCACTGGTCTTCCGCTGTTTTCTAACACTGTGTAAGTGTCCATACAGAAGCCGTTTGCTGAAGTAAAAATTCTGGCTCCATAAATATTTAATTTTAGCCTTTCAAAGGCGGCGGTGCTGTTTGCAAAGAGGAAATCGCTATTAGTTGTATAAATAAAAACTTGAGTCGCTCCTTCAGCACTACTACCAGTGATTTCTTTAATTGAAACCAAGGGTCCAGTATTGTCATGGCGTGTGATTGCTTCCGTATGCCAGATAATATTAGCGCTAGACTCTCTTACGAAATATTCGTCATCAGCGTTCCGCCATACGGACTCTATGTCACTACTACTAAGCCCTCGCTCTTTTAACTTTAGGAGCGCCGTGTCTTTTTTGTCTGCGATTCGATCTGCACGGTTTTTTGTGTTTTCCAGTCCTAATCGTAGAGCCCGTTTAGTGTTTAGGTAAAGTTGGCGCAGTAGAGTTGCACGCCAGCTATTCCATAGCTCCGGATTTGTAGCTCGAATATCGGCTACAGTCATTACATACAAGTAATCTAAATGTAATTTGTCGCCAACAATGCTGGCAAAATCTTTAATTACTTCCGGGTCGTCAATATCCCTACGTTGAGCAGTCATTGACATGAACAGGTGTTTTGAAACCAGCCACGATACTAGTTTTGCATCCCAACTACTCATTCTATGGCGAGCACAAAACTCTTCAGCATCAACCATCCCTAGAGTAGAATGATCACCACCGCGTCCTTTGGCAATGTCATGGTAAAGGCCTGCGATATAGAGCAGCTCAATCTTGGGAAGGTTTTTGACGATATGTGCAGCCACAGGAAATTCTTTTTTAGCAGAGGGGCGTAAAAAACGCCGCATATTCTCTACCACCTGGAGAGTGTGCGCATCAACGGTATAAATATGGAATAGATCATGTTGCATTTGCCCCATAATCTGGCCGAATTCAGGTAGGTATCGCCCTAAGATTCCATAACGAGCCATCCGGCGAAGTTGTAGTGTGAGCCTGTGACCAGAGCGCAGAAGCTCAGTAAACAATGCAACGTTGCGAATATCATTACGGTATTCATCATCGATGAGCCGACGATTTTCTCGTATAGAGCGAATCGTAGATGCTCGCATGCCCAATATGGTGGGTGTCTGCGCCATTAGCACAAAGATCTCTAGTAACGCTGATGGAGAACGCTCGAAGACGGTAGGGGAGACAACTTCGATATAGCCATTGTTTATTTGAAAGCGGCTATTGAGAGGTTCGATTTTTTCTTTTTCGTCAGCTCTAAGTATAGCCTCATCTAAATGTTGCAAGAGAACATCGTTGAGCTCTCTTAAATTGGCAACCGCTCGGTAGTACTTTTGCATTAATTTTTCGACACCCAAGCTTTTTTCGTCATTTTCATAGCCGAACAATTTTGCTAACTCTCTTTGCTTATCGAAGAGCAGACGATCCTCGCGACGGCCTTCCAATATGTGCAGGCCATAACGAAGCTTCCAGAGGAATTGCTGACCCTTGTGAATCATGGCTTCTTCAGATTCTTTTAGAAACCCGAGCTCAACTAAGTCACTTAGCGAGTCTGCGCCATAATGTCTTTTGGCCACCCAGGCGATAGTTTGGATATCACGCAGTCCGCCAGGTGAGGTTTTTATGTTGGGTTCCAGGGCGTAATCGATATCGTGATATTTTTTGTGACGGGCTATTTGTTCGTCCCACTTTGCCTGCAGAAATTTTTTGCTGGGCCATACGCGTTTACCGTGAGTAAGTTTAAGCATTTCTCTGTGTAATGCAGGGGGGCCGAATAGTGTTCGAGATTCCATTAGGGAGGTGGCTACCGTAATGTCCTTAATGGACTCTTGCTTACTTTGTTTTATGGAGCGAACGCTTTGGCCTACTTCAAGCCCCAAGTCCCACAATAAAGCGAGAAAAGAGCTAATCGGAGTTTTATATTTCTTGTTGCGGTCTTTGCGAGTCAGAATAAGAATATCGATATCTGAATGTGGTAAAAGTTCACTACGACCATACCCTCCGACGGCAATTAGACTAATGTCATCGGGATTTGGCCAATCTTGTGATTGCCAAGCCAGGCAGAGAATTTTATCTATAACCCATGAGCGATCGGCAACAATGTCATTGATATTCAGATTCTGTTTATATCTGTCATCAAGTTTCTCGCTGGCATGAGCTATTGCTTCGCGAAAAAGCTGAATAGGATTGTTGCCAGTAGCTAGTGCATTTTCTAATGCTGCTATATCGAGAAGGGTAGTGTCAGTTGTATAGGTCGATCTGGTTTGGTTTCCTAAATTAGTGCTGGGTTCTTCAATATCGTTTTTCTGAAGATTTTTTGCGGCGAGGTTATTCTGGTTAGTCACTGGGTTTATCCAGGGATCCGGGTTCATAAAACTTCATCGGAGCGAAGGGTAAATACTTTACAGCCATCGCTGGTAACGGCCATGGTGTGCTCCCATTGAGCCGACAATCGCCGGTCTTTAGTAGTGACTGCCCAGCCATCTTTCTTCGAAAGTTTAGTGTAGCGAGTGCCTGCGTTAAGCATGGGCTCAATAGTGAAGGTCATTCCTTCTATTAATCGAGTTCCGGTGTTAGGTTTTCCATAGTGCAAAATTTGCGGTTCTTCATGGAATATTCGGCCAATACCATGACCGCAGTATTCTCTAACAATTGAATAATTGTTGGCCTCTCCATGTTGTTGAATGGTGTGGCCAATATCACCAAGGCTAATTCCTGGCTTTACAATTTCAATAGCCTTATACAAGCATTCTTGGGTTACTTTAATTAACCTTTTTGCATGACTGGGAGTATCGCCAACACAAAACATTTTGCTGGTGTCACCATGAAAACCATCTTTTATAACAGTGATATCGATATTGATTATGTCGCCTGATTTTAGAGTCTTGCTGTCACTAGGAATGCCGTGACAGATTACATGATTTACAGAGGTGCAAATGGATTTGGGGAAACCATTGTAGTTAAGAGGAGCTGGAATCGCGTTTTGCTCTTCGACTATATATTTATGGCAGATATTATCTAGTTCGCCTGTACTAACACCAGGCTGGACAAAGGGACCGATCATCTCGAGCACGTCGGCGGCTAATTTTCCCACCACCTGCATTTTAGATAGATCTTCTGCGGTTTTAATATGTATAGTCATGTTTTGGTACTGTCGATTTTTGGGGCCTAGGGAGACTAATATAGCTGGTCCTGCGAAATAACATAGGCCAATCAGCGAAAGCTGGCTATTGTAAATCAAGAACCCCTTTATATACAGTGGATTGCGCTCATCGTTAAAGTCTTTAGTAGGTAGTAACCAAGGCTGCTAGGATAGGGATTGCTAGGCCCCTAAATCTGGGCTTTTCTTTAAATTTCAGGCGGATCGTGGTATAAAGCTGCGCGCTTTTCGAGTGATCTTGTCTTGGAAAGTGGATTTGTAAATAAACTAATGTCGCACATACACCGACACATGTGTTCTGGGTGCCTTTGAGACTTAACCGTCATAGAGGTTGAACTATGGGGTGTATGGAGGCCTAACCCAAACCGAAGGTATTAAAATGACTGTAAGCATGAAAGAAATGCTCCGTGCAGGAGTCCATTTCGGGCACCAGTGTCGCTATTGGAACCCCAAGATGGAGCCATACATATTTGGCGCCCGTAACAAAATCCACATTATCAACCTTGAGCACACTGTTCCAGCCCTTAATAAGGCGGTGGAAGAAGTGGCGGACATGGCGGACAAGAAAAAGAAAATCTTGTTTGTTGGCACTAAGCGAGCAGCGTCCAAGATTATGCGTCAGGAAGCTGAGCGAGCTGGTATGCCTTATGTGAATCATCGCTGGCTTGGCGGAATGCTCACCAACTATAAGACCATTCGCGGATCAATTAAAAGATTGAAGGAGTTGGAAACCCAGCAAGCTGATGGAACTTTTAGCCGATTAACCAAAAAAGAAGCCTTAATGCTAACTCGAACTAAAGAAAAGCTCGAACGTAGTATCGGTGGAATCAAAGATATGGGTGGTTTGCCCGACGCTCTCTTCGTAATAGATGTGGACCATGAGCGCATTGCAGTTACCGAAGCAAATAATTTAAAAATTCCAGTAATCGGTGTAGTTGATACTAATAGCAATCCTGATGGCATCAACCATGTTATTCCTGGTAACGATGATGCAATTCGTGCAATTCAATTATATGTTCAAGCTGTGGCCGATGCTTGTATTGAAGGTCGTGGGCGTAGCGGTCCGGCGGGCGGAGATAGCGAGCTCATCGAAATTGAAGAGAATCAAAATATAGTTGCTGAAGTTGTTGCGGATGCAGATGGATCTGCGGCAGAACAAGTCCCTGCAGAAGAGGGTCCTGCAGAAGAAGCTTCTGCAGAGGAAGCGCCCGCTGAAGAAATAACCGCAGTGGAAGAAGAAGTAGCTGAGAGTGAATCAGTCAAAGCAGCTTCTGAAACTTCGATTGAGGCAGCCGCTGATGCTGAGCCTGCAGCGCAGAAAGCTCCAGCTAAAAAAGCTCCAGCTAAAAAGGCAGCAGTAAAGAAAGCGCCTGCCAAAAAGAAGGCTCCAGCTAAAAAGAAGGCTCCAGCTAAAAAGAAGGCTCCAGCTAAAAAGAAGGCTCCAGCTAAAAAGAAAGCACCTGCGAAAACTGAAGATTAGGAATCTGCTTGGGGAATCAGTGCTAATACTAATTCCCCAAGTCCCTCAATCACCTAAGGCTATTCAAGACAGAGTGAAAATGGGGCGAGCAGCCTTTTTTTGCAATTGTATAAAACATAATTGGTTATCAATTCACATAGTGAATAAGACAAAGATTTAGCAAGAGGCTAGGAAAATGGCAAATATTACAGCAGGCATGGTTAAAGAATTGCGCGAGCGCACTGGTTTGGGAATGATGGATTGTAAGAAAGCTCTTTCCGCTGCTGACGGAGATATGGATAAAGCGATCGACGATTTGCGTAAGGCAAGCGGGCTAAAAGCTGCAAAGAAAGCTAGCCGTGTAGCAGCAGAAGGAATTGTACTTACTAAAATTGCAGAGGATGGCAATTACGGTGTGATAATTGAAGTGAATAGCGAGACAGATTTTGCAGCGCGAGATGAGAATTTTCTAGATTTCTCTCAGCAAGCTATAGAGCTCGCCTATTCAAATAATGATGCAGATGTGCAAGGTATTTTGAATGCGGGATTAGAGGATTTGCGCCAGGCATTGGTGCAAAAGGTTGGTGAAAATATTAATCTGCGTCGAATCGATAGATTGAAGTTTGAAGACGCTAATCGGGGTATAGTTGCAAGTTATGTGCACAGCAACAATCGAATTGCTGTTTTGATATCGCTGCAGGGTGGAGACGAATCACTAGCCCGCGATATCGCGATGCATGTGGCCGCTGTTAACCCTATGGTGGTCAGAGCTGAAGATGTGCCAGAAGATGTATTGGCCAAGGAATCTGAAATATATTCGGCTCAAGCAAGAGGAAGTGGGAAACCGGAAGAAATCATCGAGAAAATAATAATAGGTCGCTTGCGTAAGTTTGTTGCTGAGATTAGCTTGCTTGAGCAGCCTTTCGTAAAGGATTCAGATACCAAAATTGTAGATTTACTTAAAGAAGCTGGTGCAGATGTGGTCAATTTTGTACGCTATGAAGTTGGCGAAGGTATCGAAAAAGAAGAAGTGGATTTTGCCGAAGAAGTGGCCGCTCAAGTACAAGGGAACGGCTAGTTTTTCTCAGGAATAATGGCCGACGAACTTAACCCCAGCTAGGTAATTAAAGACTGATGCCAAAACAGGAACGTAAATATAACCGAATACTGCTCAAGCTTAGCGGAGAAGCGCTAACTGGAGATGCAGACTTTGGAATTGATCCTAAGGTTCTTGATCGGATGGCTGTAGAAGTAGGGCAGCTTATCGGTTTGGGAGTGCAGGTTGGAATGGTAATCGGCGGCGGTAATTTGTTTCGTGGCGCTGCCTTGAGTGCCGCTGGAATGGAGCGAGTAACCGGTGATCATATGGGGATGCTGGCCACGGTTATGAACGCGTTAGCAATGAGAGATGCGTTGGAGCGAGCAGGCATTTCTACTCGTGTGATGTCGGCAATTCAGATGAGCGGCGTAGTTGAGCATTATGATCGGCGCGCAGCTATCCGGCATCTTAAAGCATCCGATGTGGTTATTTTTTCTGCTGGCACTGGCAATCCCTTTTTTACGACAGATTCTGCAGCGTGTTTGCGCGGTATCGAAATCGATGCGGACCTGATATTAAAAGCGACGAAAGTAGATGGTGTATATTCTTCAGATCCGCATACAAATCCTGAAGCTGTGAAATTCAAAAGTTTGACCTACGATGAAGTTATCGAGAAAAAACTTGGAGTAATGGATCTAACGGCGATCTGCCTGAGTAGAGATCATCAGGTCCCGATAAAAGTATTCGACATGAATCGCCCTGGAGCATTGTTAGATAACGTTATGGGCAAAGCTGACGGAACATTAATAGAATAAAGAGTAAGTCCGGCTGCGCCGTTGTGCGCTTCAACAGCGTTATAGAAGAAGGGGAGCATTATGATTAATGAGATAATTGCAGATGCGGAAGAAAGAATGCAAAAGAGCGTGATCTCTTTGGAAGATGCATTTAAGAAAATTCGGACTGGTAGAGCTCACCCAAGCATTCTTGATACCGTCATGGTTTCCTATTACGGCTCAGATACACCTCTTAATCAACTAGCTAACATAAATGTTGAAGACGGCCGATCTCTATTAATCTCGCCGTGGGAAAAACCCTTAATTGGAGAAATAGAGAAAGCGATTCTTAAATCTGATTTGGGGCTTAATCCATCTAATAATGGAGATACGATTCGCGTTCCCATGCCTGCGCTTACAGAAGAAACTCGGAAAGAATTCACCAAGCAGGCGAAGAATGAGGCAGAGAATGGCCGAGTTGCAATACGCAATATTCGCCGCGATGCTAACTCAGACTTCAAAGACCTCGAGAAGGAAAAAGAGATTAGTGAGGACGAACAACGTCGTGCTGTGGAGAGTGTGCAAAAGCTTACGGACAAATATATCGGCGCAATTGAAGCTGCATATCAAGTTAAAGAGGCTGATCTACTCTCGTTCTAATTTGTTGTAGATTGTTTTACTCGCAAGCTTCGTTCGCACACATCAGGAAGTTTTATTTATTGTTCATTATTGATCGCTAAGAAATAGTTAAAAATGACTCCTGAATCTAACTCTTTACTTCCAAATCATATCGCCATCATTATGGATGGCAACAACCGTTGGGCAAAAGCTCGGGGCTTACAAGCTAAGTCGGGGCATCGTCATGGTGCTGAAGCAGTAAAAGAAGTGGTTAATTGCTGTGTCGATAGAGGTATAAAATGTTTAACTCTGTTTGCCTTTAGTAGCGAGAACTGGCGACGTCCCGCGAAAGAAGTTCAGTCTCTAATGGCTCTCTTTTTAATAGTGTTAAAGCGCAAAGAGATCAATCAGTTACATAAGAGAAATGTAAGGCTTCGGTTTATTGGTAACCGTTCAGGCTTTTCGCAAAAACTACAAGCCAACATGGCAGGGGTCGAAGAGCTTACGCAAAATAACATCGGCACTACGGTGATTGTTGCGGTCGACTATGGAGGCCGGTGGGATTTGAGTCAGGCAACAAGAGTGATAGCTGAGAAAGTAAAATTAGGTCATATGAGTCTCGACGAAATCGATATTGAGAGTGTTCACCTTCATACTAGTTTGCAGGAATATCCCGACCCTGATCTTTGTATCCGAACTGGTGGCGAACAGCGAGTTAGCAATTTTCTACTTTGGCAATTTGCCTATACAGAATTGTATTTTACCGAATGCTTCTGGCCTGATTTTAATTCAATGCATTTTGAGTTGGCATTAGAAGAGTTTGCGAAACGGCAGCGCCGATACGGCAGTCATGATGGAGATGTAGGCTCGGACGAGTAGATGTTAAAGCAACGAATTATCACCGCAATTAGTTTGTTAATTGGTTTGATTGGTACCACCACTCAACTATCTCTGTTTAATTTTACTCTATTCATTTCTCTAGTAGTGGTACTCGCCAGTTGGGAATGGGGTGGATTTATTGGCTTAAAGGAATCGTCAGCAAAATTGACTTACTCATTAACTATTGCGGCCATGATTATTGGCCTGTATTTCATTCTTGATATCTCGACAAGAGATTCTTCAGTAGATTTTGTTCGAGCATCCATTCTGCTCGGCCTAGGATTGCTATTTTGGATATTGATGGTTTTTGTATTAGCTGGCTATCCAGAAAACAAATCAACTTGGAACAATGAGTCTAAAATTGCCTGTATGGGTATGTTGGCCTTAGTTCCGAGCTGGGTTGGATTAGTGGTTCTAAAAAGTTTGGAAGAAGCTGGGCTGCTCGCATTGGCTTTGGTTATTCTGGTTGCTGCAGTTGATATTGGTGCTTATTTCGCGGGCGTGAATTTTGGTTCGAGAAAGCTAGCTCCAAATTTAAGTCCCAAAAAAACTTGGGAAGGAGTATGGGGGGGATTCGCACTCTGCGCGGTGATTTCAGTGGCTATGATCTGGGCGGCAAATAGTTATTTTCTGGACCTTACTTCTGTTCAAATGGTCGTACTATTTTTTCTTGCACCTCTAACTACGTTTTTCTCCGTCATAGGCGATTTGCTTGAAAGTATGCTGAAGCGCAATCAGAATATTAAAGATAGCGGAAGACTGTTGCCTGGTCATGGAGGCATCTTGGATAGAATAGATAGCTTGGTCGCGACAGCACCACCTTTCGCGTTGTTACTTGTTTTCATGATGAGTGAGGCTAGCTAATTCGAATGTCAGCGCAGCATCACATAACAATACTGGGTTCCACTGGCTCCGTAGGTCAAAGTACTTTGGCTGTAATTGAACAGCAACCCAGTTATAAACTTTATGGGCTAAGCGCTCACACCAATGTCGAATTGCTGTTACAGCAATGTCTGAAATTTAAGCCCACAGTTGCGGTAGTTAGCGATGAACAAGCTGCTGAGAAATTTGCTCGTTTATTAACCGTTGCGGATTGTCAAACAAAGTTATTGGTTGGTGCCGCGGGACTGGCTAGTATTGCAGTTGCAGATGAAGTCACTCACGTTATGGCGGCGATTGTTGGATCAGCTGGCCTTGAGTCGGTTTTGGCAGCTGCTGAAGCAAGAAAGCGCATACTTTTGGCGAATAAAGAATCTTTGGTAATGGCAGGTAGCTTGCTTATTGACGCGGTGCGAAAATCCGGTGCTTCAATTATCCCAATTGATAGTGAGCACAATGCGATTTTTCAATGTCTGCCGAACGGCGACAGCAAAAAATGGCTGGGGCATATCGATAAAGTGGTACTTACGGCTTCTGGAGGCCCTTTTTTAAATACTTCATTAGACGATCTTGATTCCGTAACTCCTGCGCAAGCTTGTCGCCACCCGAAGTGGAACATGGGGCGAAAAATTTCTGTTGATTCAGCCTCAATGATGAATAAAGGCTTGGAATTTATTGAGGTCTGCCTGCTATTTGATTTGGAGCCGAAGCAAGTAGAAATACTGATTCACCCTCAGAGCATCGTTCATTCAATGGTGTATTACCGGGATGGTTCGGTTTTGGCGCAGATGGCTAATCCGGATATGAGAATTCCTATAGCTCACGGTTTAGCCTTTCCGCAGCGGATATCCTCAGGTGCAGAACTACTATCTCTTAGTGAATGTGAACCCCTTGAATTTTTAATTGCTGATCTAGGACGTTTTCCTTGCTTAGCTTTAGGGATTGAAGCTGCCAAAATGGGTGGAAATGCACCGATTGTGCTTAACGCAGCCAATGAGGAGGCAGTAGCCGCCTTTTTATCAGGTGATATTTCCTTTTCAGCTATACCTCTAATTATTGCCGCAGTTATGTCGAAAATACCTTGTGAAGCGGCGCCAAGTCTCGCTATCATTCGGGGCTTCGATCAGGAAGCAAGAAATTTGGCTAAAAAGCTGATATTAAAGGAATTTTAAGAGGCTTTTTAAGCTTGTTTCAAGATAGCGAAAGAGCTGAATTTAGTTAAAAATATTACAAATATGATACTGGACATATTAACAAGCATAGCTGCCTTAATCTTCACTCTAGGCATTTTGGTCACCATTCATGAATTCGGTCATTTTTGGGTGGCTCGGCGCTGTGGAGTTAAGGTGTTGAGGTTCTCCATCGGGTTTGGTAAAGCAGTTAAAACATGGGTAGGTAAGGATGGTTGCGAGTATGTCATAGCGCCAATTCCATTAGGTGGGTATGTAAAAATGCTCGGCCAGGAAGACACTACGGTAGCTGATGCCGCCGATGTTTCGGTTAGCCAGCAGCATTTATCTTTCGCCTATAAACCTCTCTGGCAGCGGACGGCAATTGTTGCAGCAGGCCCTATCGCCAATTTCTTATTGGCAATTTTTGTCTTCTGGTTAATTAATATTAGCTACGGGTTAACTGGAATTGCGCCGGTTGTAAATAATGTCATTGAAGGTTCGCCTGCCTATGAGGCAGGGCTGCGGCCTGGCGATGAAATACTAGCCGTCGATGGCAGTGCAACAATAATTTGGCAGCAGGTCACACTGGAAATGTTAGCCAGACTCGGTGAAACTGGTGTTTTGCAGCTGACTGTAGATTCCGCAAACTCTGCTGCATCAAACAATATCGATATTCCTATTGTTTCCTGGATGGGCACTGAAACTGCACCTAACCCAATTAGTAATCTGGGAATTATACAAATTGAAATTCCTGCAAGAATCGCTGGTGTGGTCTCGGAGGGGAGGGCTGAAGCCGCTGGTTTGTTGGCTGGTGATGAAATTCTTTCGGTGAATGATGTAAGCATCAGAGGTTGGACTCATTGGGTTGAAGTGATTCGAGCAAACCCGGAACTCACGTTAGATGTCATGGTCCAACGAGATGAGAATAAAGTTGGGCTCCAGATTACTCCTGCTTCAAGCAGGGAGGTTGATGGCAGCGAGATTGGCAGCATCGGTGCCTATGTCCAGAACACAACTTTAGCTGAGTTGTTGCCGCCGGAGATGCAGCGAGAAGTAAATTACAACGTATTTACTGCTGTGCAGCCGGCTTTGCAAGAGACTTGGGATAAATCGGTCTTTGTTCTTGATTCAGTAAAGAAGATGGTTGTTGGTTTAATATCGGTAAAGAATATTAATGGCCCGATAACTATAGCCCAGATAGCAGGAGAAACAGCGACCTACGGTTTGGATGTGTATTTGGGGTTCCTGGCATTGCTGAGTATCTCTTTGGGTGTGCTGAATTTATTACCAATCCCAATACTAGATGGAGGTCATTTACTGTACTACATGATTGAAGCTGTAATCAGACGACCAGTGCCAGAACGTATTCAAGCCTGGGGCTTGCAGCTTGGGCTGCTGTTGATATCCGGGATTATGATATTGGCAATATATAATGATTTCACACGATTGCTGTGAAGTTGTTAAAGAAAAGGTAGTTGCTGAAGAAGGTATTTTAAATATTAAAAAAATGAATAAGAAGTTGGATGAAAAATCAAAAACAATCAGATTGGCTCGAAGAAATTGGACGTCCGTCGCCAAGTCATAAATTCTAAATTTGAGAATGCGTTACAAATGAAGAGAGTAGTTTTTTGTTTCCTGCTTGCGGTTGGCTTCCCCAATTCTCTCCAAGCACAAACTTTCACTATCGCTGACATCATAGTTGATGGCTATCAGCGAATTTCACCTGGAATAATCTACAATCTCCTACCAGTTGGTATCGGCGACGAAGTCGATGGAACAACATCCGCGCAAATTATTCGGGAGCTTTCTCAGTCAGAGTATTTTGATGAGATTGAAGTAGCGCGCGAAGGAAATATTTTGGTTGTCACAGTCCTCGAGAGACCTTCGGTGGCAGAAATTGTTATTGAGGGCAACAGCGTTTTAGAAACAGAAGATATTTTGGACAATATGGCCCAGGCTGATATTGCTGAGGGCCAAATTTTTACGCGGGCAGCGTTAGAATTAATCCGTCAGGGAATTCAGGAAGTCTACTCTGGTCGAGGACGATATGGTGCGGCGGTTGAGATCGAAGTCGAAGACCTACCTCGAAATCGAGTTGCGATCAGTCTTGAAATCGATGAAGGTGAAGAGTCGCGTATTCGCCATATTAATATTGTTGGCAATTCAGCTTTTGAGGAAGAAGATCTTCTTGGATTGTTTGAATTAGGCACCAAGCCCTGGTTTATGTTCTTTAGTCGAAAAGATCGATACTCCCGCGAACAATTTACTGGAGACCTAGAGCGACTTGAATCCTATTATCTCGATAATGGTTATGTTGAATTTACAATTGAATCAACACCGATCTCGATTACTCCTGATCGTGCCGAAGTGTATATCACTATTAATGTCGATGAGGGTAATTTATACACGGTTGATGAGGTGGACCTGGCTGGTGACTTGGTGGACGCAGAGGCATTATTGCGTGCTGCTATCTTCGTGCGCCCAGGTCAGATTTATTCTCAGGCTCTGGTAACCGGAACCGAAGAAATAATGGTACAGTTTCTTGGAAACCTTGGCTATGCATTTGCAGAAGCTACCGGCGTGCCAGAAGTGGACGATGAAGATGAAACTGTCGGCGTCACCTTTTTTATTGAGCCAGGCAATCGTACCTATGTGAATCGAATTAATTTTGCAGGGAACTTATCGACAGCAGATGATGTATTGCGAAGAGAAATGCGCCAACTAGAAAGCGCGCCCGCGTCCAATCTGCAAATTGAACAATCGAAGGTTCGCCTTGAGAGATTAGGATACTTTGAATCAGTAGAAGTAGAGACTGAAGAGGTTGCTGGAACACAAGATCAAATTGACGTCAACTATGATGTGCTGGAACAAAATTTCGGTGCGATCAGTTTTCAAATTGGTACAGGTAGTCGTGGCAATTTTTTCCTCAGTTCAAGTTTGCAAGCTGCTAATTTTCTGGGAACGGGCCGGACAGTTGGGGTAGGAGTAAATAGGAGCCGTTTTCAAAAAGGGTTAAATTTCAGTTACACCGATCCTTATTATACTGCCGACGGAGTTAGTCGCGGATTCAATCTCTTTGCTCAGGAAATTGATTCTCCTTGGAATGTTTCTAGCTTTAACACGACTTCTTATGGTGGCTCGTTCAGCTTTAGTTACCCCTTGAGTGAGATTATGGTATTGGGTTTTGATTTGGGCTTTACTCACACTGAGTTAAGTGCAGGTTTTGGTTCGGTGCAAGAAATCGAAGCCAGTCCAATTTTATTCGATGGTATTGATAGCTATATGATCTCACCACCAAATCTTAACGTGTTTGATGGCCCCGTAATGGACTCAGTTCTAGGGAATGTTGCCGACCTCAGGGATGATCAGCTGCAGCGGAGTGGAGACTTGGGTTTTGTCGATAAATTTGGTGACTCTTTTGATAATGTCACTATCTCGGGCAGCTGGTTTAGAAACACGCTTAACCGTGGTCAGCTCGCTAATGATGGAAGCCTCCACAGCCTGGGAATTGAGATAACTCTTCCCGGAAGTGATCTAGAATACGCTCGAATCAATTATAGCAATCAGATGTACTGGCCAATTTATGGAAGTAGAGAATGGGTAGTGGCTCTGCGCACCAATCTTGGTTTCGGCTTCGGTTATGGGGATAATGGGCAAATGCCCTTTTTTAGTAATTTCTTCGCTGGTGGTTTGATCCAAGGGGGAGGGCAGTTGCGAGGCTATGAGGAGAATAGCCTGGGACCGAGAAGTACGGCAGGTGCGCGATATCTAACGCAGAATGGTCTTACTCTACAGAGAGGTGAAGATGGTCAAATTTTGCGTGATGAGTCAGGTAATGCGGTTGGTTTAAATAATGACGCTGGCTACGAAACCACGGTATTGACGGATGCGGCTGGTGTCCCGCAACTGGATGCTAATGGAAATCCGGAGATTGCTTTGGCTGTACAAAACTTCTATCTAGATGATGATTATGACAATTTTGGTGGTAATATACTGGCAGTAGCATCACTTGAGCTGCTATTTCCGGTACCTTTTCTCGATGATACGAGCCGTATTAGATCAGCTTTTTTTATTGACGCTGGAAATGTTTTCTCGTCACATTGTACCGATAGACAGCGGCTACAGCAGGGTTGTTCGAATTTTGATGTTGGAGAATTGCGCTATGCAGTCGGTGTGAGCGTAACTTATTTGTCGCCATTTGGTCCGCTAACATTTTACATAGCAGCGCCGTTTGGTGGGGAAAATGACGATACCAAGACCTTTGATTTTACTGTTGGTCAAGGATTTTAAGTTAGTGATTGGGAATTGTTTTGATTAATCAATCCGCTCGGTAACGAGGATTTGTTGAAAATTTGTTAAAGATTGAGTTGAAACTACTGAATAATAGAGTCTGGCGGTTGAAGTATAAATTGGAGGATACACGTGAAAAATATTAAGAGTCTTATAGTTTGTCTTTGCCTCGCAGTTGTCTCTCAGGGCGCGTTTGCACAAGGTACTAAAATTGGTGTACTGAATGCGCTACAAGCATTATTCAATTCAGAATCAGCCAAAGTTGCTCAAGAAGAGATACGTCAAGAGTTCATTATCGATGAAGAAAGAGCGTTAGAACTCACCACATCGCTTACTGAACTGCAAGAGGAGTATCAGCAAAATGAAGCGGTAATGACGGAAGCTGAAATTAGCCGTATGAACTCTAATGCTCAGGATTTACAAGTTCAGTTGCAATTGATTCAGGAAAGAGTTCAAACTGCTCTGCAAGAAAAGAATCAAGCATTTCTAGCCAGTATGCAAGAAGAGCTCGCCGCGGCTGTGACTGATGTGGTTGCTGAAGGAGGGTACGACTTAATATTAAATGTCGATAGTGCTCCTTACTTCGCGCCGGTATTAGATATAACAGCTAAGGTCACTGCTAAGCTTAACGAAAGTTCTCAGAGCGAGTAATTAGCGATACGTTTATGCGTATAAGCGCCAGGTAACACATGAAAAGCTATACACTTGGCGAAATTGCTAAACTGTTAGATGTGCAACTGATTGGCGATGATCAAGTAGTGATAAATGGGCTTGGGACACTCCGTGATGCCGCCCCACAGCAGCTCAGTTTCTTGAGCAATCCAGCCTATATTGATCAGCTTTCATCCTGCAAAGCATCAGCCGTGATAATTGCTGAAAACTTTTCGGATATATGCCCAACAAATAAACTTATTTCTTCAGCTCCCTACGTCAGTTTTGCTAAAGCTAGCGCGTTATTTGATCGCGCACCCTCTCCTGTTTCTGGCATTCACCCCACTGCTATAGTTGACAATTCGGCGAAACTTGCGAAAGGCGTTTCAGTTGCTGCCAATTCGGTAATCGGTGCCGATGTCTGCATAGGTGAGAATTCGGAAATCGGATCTGGAGTAACCATTGGAGCGGGCTCTGCTCTAGGGAAAAATTGTAAACTGCATAGCAGTGTCACCCTTTATCATAAGGTCTCGTTGGGCTCCAATGTTATAATCCACAGTGGATCCATTGTTGGAGCAGATGGTTTTGGTTTTTCTTTCGATGGTGAAAAATCAATAAAAATTCACCAGCTCGGGTCTGTCAGAATCGCCGACAATGTAGAGATCGGTGCCGGTACGACTATCGATCGTGGAGCGATTGGAGATACTGTGATCGGCCTAGGTGTGAAAATTGATAATCAAGTACAAATCGGTCACAACTGCATTATAGGCGACCATACTATTATTTGCGGTTGTACCGCAATTGCTGGTAGCGTGAAGATAGGAAGGTACTGCATTATGGGAGGGGCTTCAGGGGCTGTAGGGCATATAAGCATTGCTGATAAGGTGCAAGTTAGTGCTATGTCTTTAGTTAGCAGTTCTATTACAGAGGCGGGTATGTACTCATCTGGAACAGGCCATATGAAGACTTCGATCTGGAAGAGGTTGATTGTTCGATTTCAGCAACTAGACAGTATCGCAAAGAGACTAAAAGAATTAGAGAAGCCTACCGATAAAGAATAGCATTGGGTTTAGGCTTGCTAAAAGGCACATTAGAGATACCGTATGTTGATGAATGTTGAAGATATAAAAGAGTACTTACCTCAGCGCTATCCATTTTTGCTGGTAGATCGTGTAGTAGAAATGGAGCTTGGCAAATCTATTGTTGCTTATAAGAATGTGACTGTTAATGAGCCGTTTTTTGTTGGTCACTTTCCTGGCCAACCGATAATGCCTGGCGTGTTAATTATAGAAGCCTTAGCTCAAGCAGCAGGGGTGCTCGGGTTTAAGAGTCAAGAGAAGAAACCAAAAGATGGCTACTTGTATTATTTCGTTGGCGCTGACAATGTCAGGTTGAGACGACCTGTTGTCCCAGGTGACCAGCTAATGCTTGAGGTTTCGATCATTTCTCATCGCCGCGGTATCTATAAATTTGCTGCTAAGGCGACTGTCGGTGATGAGCTTGTGGGAGGCGCGACCATTATGTGTGCCGAGAGGCAGGTGGAATTAGAGCAATCCAATGATTGACGAAACTTCGAAAATTGACCCCAAGGCAGATATTTCCAGTGATGCAGTGATTGGGCCCTGGTGTGTAATCGGCCCCAATGTGTTTATCGGCCCTGGAACTGTAATTGAATCCAGCGTGATAATTCGGTCGAATACTAAAATCGGCAGTAATAACCGCATCTTTCAGTTCAGCTCGGTTGGAGAGGACCCGGCAGATAAGAAATTCACTGGCGAAGAAACTTGGTTAGAGATTGGCGACAATAATATTTTTCGTGAAGGTGTTACGCTGCACCGAGGTACTGGCTCAGGTGGCTGCCTCACTAAGATAGGTAGTGATAATTTAATGATGCCTTATGTGCATGTCGCCCACGACTGCATAGTGGGTGACAATACAGTATTTGCTAACAACGCTGCTATCTCTGGCCATGTAGTGGTTGGCGATTGGGTTATTCTCGGTGGCTATGCTGGCGTAAATCAGTTTCTGAAAATTGGGGATCACGCTATGATCGGTGCCATGTCTCATATCACTAATGATATTCCTGCTTATGTGATTGTTAGTGGCAGGCCAGCTTCAGTTCGGAGCATAAATGCCATTGGATTGGAACGGCGAGGTTTCGATAAGGAAACGGTTGCAGATATACGTGAAGCATTTAAGATTATCTATAAACGAAACTACAGTCTGCAAGAATCAATTGATCAGCTCAAAGCGATGAGTGAGAATTGCAAGGCTCTGGAAATTTTGATCTCATCATTGGAATCTTCAGAGAAGGGCATTCACCGATAGCTTGGTTATTTCTTTTTGCTATGAACCGGTCTAGCAAGATCCGCCATTCCTCTGTTCTTTTAACTTTCACGATTCTTCTAAATGTGCTGATTTAGAATTATAGGATTCCAAATTCTTTACCAATTAGAACATATCACTCTATGATAGAGCCTATTCGGTTTGGCATTGTTGCTGGTGAAAAATCTGGAGATATTCTTGGTGCGGGCTTAATTGTGGCCCTTAAAGAGTTATACCCCCAGGCAGAATTTATAGGTATTGGTGGGCCCGCTATGCTGGCGGCTGGTTGTCGTTCACTGGTAGCGATGGACAGGCTATCAGTGATGGGCTTTGTTGAACCATTGGGACGCCTACCTGAACTGCTTTCAATCAAGAATAATCTGGTTTCAGAATTTACTGAAAACCCACCAGATATCTTCATCGGGATTGATTCCCCAGGTTTCAATACTCGCTTAGAGTTTGCGTTACGATCACTTGGTATAAAAATTGTTCACTATGTCAGCCCAAGTGTTTGGGCATATCATGAAAGTCGAATCCACAAGATCAAAAAAGCTGTGGATTTAATGTTGACGCTATTTCCATTTGAGACTGCAATCTATAAACAACACGAGATTCCAGTCGCCTGTGTAGGGCACCCCCTGGCCGACACTATCGGTTTTGAAGATAATCAGCTGACAGCAAGAGCGGTGCTCAATTTTTCTGCAGAAGATCAATTGGTAGCCTTGATGCCGGGGAGTCGGTCGGGGGAAATCAAACGGCTGGCGCCAACTTTCATTTCAGCGGCGCTAGAATCATTGCAGGATATGCCTGAATTGAAGTTTGTGATTCCGTGCAGCGGCCCCGAGGCAAGAACGCAGATTCAAGAAATAATGGAGCGACTCAGAATAAGCCTGCCGGAACAGTTTTCTCTGGTTGATGATTCCCATTTGGCGATAAGCGCATCAAATTTAGTGATGCTTGCTTCAGGAACAGCAACTTTAGAGGCTATGCTGCTGCGGCGTCCGATGATTGTAAGTTATAAAGTTGCAAGTTTAACCTACATGATTGCATCAAGAATTCTTAAGATTTCCAAATTCGCATTACCGAATCTTCTCGCTAATAAGACGCTGGTTCCTGAATTTATACAAGGTGATGTAAAGGTAGCTTTACTCCGTGAGCAGATTGTCAAATTCATGGCGGGAGATTTTGATAAATTCAGTCTGTTAGATGAATTTGATCGACTCCACAAAGAATTGCGTAAAGATGCCTCTAGGCGTGCTGCAAGTGAAATTCAAAAGTTAATTTAAACCAAACAATCGTAATTGGGGTTGAGATGAAAAACAACTTCGGCAATTATAACTTCGATGATACGGCAAAGGTTATCGCCGGAACTGACGAAGTGGGTAGGGGGCCTTTAGCTGGTGATGTGGTGGCGGCGGCGGTAATACTTAACCCACTGATGGTAATAGATGGATTGGCTGATTCCAAGAAACTTTCTCCCAATCAGCGGCTCAAATGCTTTGAGCTAATTATCGTAAACGCTCAAGCTTTTTCTGTGGCCAGAGCAACTGTTGATGAGATTGATGAGATTAATATCTTGCAGGCTAGTTTGCTGGCTATGCATCGAGCAGTTAAGCAATTACACATCCAGCCAGATTTTGTCTATGTTGATGGTAATCACTGCCCTGCATGGAGCTATGATTGCCAGGCTATGGTGCAAGGGGATTCCCTGGTGCCGGCAATAGCGGCGGCTTCAATACTTGCCAAGGTTACCCGGGACCAGGAAATGGAAAGACTTGCTGAGTTATATCCTCTTTACGGTTTCGCTCAGCACAAAGGTTATCCGACCCCAGCTCATCTCAGTGCTTTGGACATTCATGGCCCCTGTGAGATTCATCGGCGCTCATTCGCACCGGTAGCTCGTCTTCTGGACTCTGCTATCGTCCGATCAAGCACTGATTAGGAAAAATTTGATCGAAGCGAATGCTTAGATTAAAAATTAAAATTCTATGCATTAGTGCCATGCTTTCGTGTCGAAACGATTCTTGAAAGAGAGTATATTGTTACTCTATTATTCATCCAGTTTAAACGACTTGTATGCTTGAAAATTCTGCTTCAATAGTCCCTTCACAAGCTTTCTCTAAAGCCGGTTCTCAAACATCGCCACAAGCGTTTTCGCAGCCAAACCTCGTTCAGCCGTTCATTCATTTGCGGCTACATTCTGAGTTTTCTATAAGCGATGGGCTGATTGCTATCAAACCACTCATCACTCGAATGGTGGAGTTAGAGATGCCGGCGGTCGCAGTAACGGACATGGCCAATCTGTTCGCCCTAATTAAATATTACAGCAATGCATTGAAGACTGGAATAAAACCAATCTGTGGTTGCGATGTGCTAATTGCTGATGAGAATCAAAATACTCAGACTCGATTAGTTTTGCTGGTTAAAAATCACACAGGGTATTTAAACTTAACCCAGCTAATCTCTGACCTTTACACCGAGAATACTTCTAGCGGCGTGCCGGTTATTCGCAAGGCTAAGCTAGCACAGCATGCCGAAGGCTTAATCGCGCTGTCGGGTGCTCAGGAAAGTGACATTGGCGAAGCACTACTGCAGGGAGATATGGAGTTAGCTCATGAATTGTTGAGTCAGTGGCGAAAAATGTTTCCTGAGAGCTTTTATCTCGAACTACAACGTGTCGGTAAAAACGGCGAAGAAGAATACATCGAGCTGGCGTTGGCAATGTCTTTGAGGACGGGATGCCCGGTTGTGGCTACCAACGATGTCCGCTTTATCTCTAGAGATGACTTCGAAGCCCATGAAGTCAGAGTATGTATTAATGACCGTCGCACTTTGGGGGATTCTAGACGACCACGTAACTACACAGAAGAACAATATCTAAAAACTGGCGATGAAATGACGCAGCTTTTTGCCGATGTCCCCGAGGCTTTGCAGAATGCCTTTGAAATCGTCAAGCGTTGTAATCTGACTTTAAATCTCGGCACTCCTTGTTTGCCGAACTACCCTATCCCGGATGGCTATAACATCGATCAATACTTAACCAAGCTTAGTGCAGAAGGCTTGGAGAAAAGACTGCTAACTATTTTTGGAAAAGAGTGTAAGTCGCGAGAACAAAATGAAACCACTTATCAGGAGCTGATAAAGCCTTATCACGAACGACTATATCTGGAATTACAGGTGATAAATCAAATGGGTTTCGCTGGCTATTTCCTGATTGTAATGGAATTTATTCAATGGGCGAAAGACTCAGATATTCCTGTGGGGCCTGGCCGAGGTTCAGGAGCCGGCTCGATTGTCGCCTATTCATTAGGGATTACCGATTTAGATCCCCTCAAATATGATCTGCTTTTCGAGCGCTTTCTCAATCCGGAACGGGTATCCATGCCAGACTTCGACGTGGATTTCTGCATGGTAGGGCGCGATGCAGTTATTCAGCATGTGGCGGAACTCTATGGCAAAGATGCCGTGTCCCAAATTATTACATTCGGCACCATGGCGGCAAAGGCTGTTGTTCGTGATGTTGCGCGGGTGCAGGGAAAACCCTATTCGTTAGCGGATAAGCTTTCAAAACTTATTCCCTTTGAGCCAGGAATAACCTTAAAGAAAGCATTTGAAGTTGAGCCTCAGCTCGGTCAATTTGTCGATGCAGATGAAGATGCTCAAGAGATCATAGAGATGGCCTACAAGCTGGAAGGCATCACCAGAAATGTAGGTAAGCATGCTGGGGGTGTAGTTATTGCGCCGACGAAGCTGACAGATTTTACGCCCCTGTACTGTGTTGAGGCTAGTCAAGGTTTGGTCACCCAATTCGACAAAAATGATGTTGAGACTGCCGGCCTGGTAAAGTTTGACTTTCTTGGCCTTAGAACACTGACCATTATTGATTGGGCAGTGAAAATGATCAATTCCCAGGCACGTAACTGTGACGGTTCGAGTCACGAAGGAGGGACTCTAGGCCAAAAGGTCAGCATTGATAAATTGCCATTAGACGATGAGCTGGTTTACCGGCTGTTACAAAAAGGTGAAACCACAGCGGTTTTCCAGCTGGAATCCCGCGGTATGAAAGAGCTAATTAAGCGTCAGGTGCCCAATTCTTTTGAAGATATTATTGCGCTGGTGGCCTTATTCAGGCCTGGCCCGTTACAGTCGGGGATGGTTGATGACTTCATTGATCGAAAACATGGTCGTACCAGTGTGGTTTATCCGCATCCTGAGCTAGAGTCAGTGTTATCCAATACTTACGGTGTCATTCTCTACCAGGAACAGGTAATGCAGATCGCCCAGGTTCTCGCTAATTACACCCTAGGCGGCGCAGACATTCTGCGAAAAGCTATGGGCAAGAAAGATCCCAATGAAATGGCAAAACAGCGAGTGACATTTACTGATGGCGCGAAAGCTAGGGGAATCGATGAGGAATTGGCCGAATCCATCTTCGACCTAATGGAAAAATTTGCTGGCTATGGCTTTAACAAATCTCACTCCGCTGCCTATGCTATGGTTTCTTATCAAACAGCATGGCTAAAAACACACTACCCTGCATATTTTATGGCTGCAGTGCTCTCTGCGGATATGCAGAGCACAGACAAAATCGTGACACTCATCGATGAGTGCAGATCCATGGATCTAACTATCGTGCCTCCTGATGTAAACATCGGGCAGTTCAATTTCACAGTGAACGATGCCAGCGAAATCGTTTACGGATTGGGCGCAATAAAGGGCTTGGGCGAAGGGCCAGTTGACGGCTTGCTCGCTGCCAGAAAAGATGGGCCATTTACGTCGTTGTTGGAATTGTGTGAGCGAATTGATCCACAAAACGTCAATAAACGAACTTTGCAGGCACTGATAAAATCTGGTGCACTCGACCATTTTGTAGAAGGAGATATTGATAATTCGAGAGCCTTATTGTCAGTCATGTTACCATCCGTGATGCAGGCTGCAGAGCAAAGCAGCCGGAATACTGCTAGTGGAGTTGAAGATCTGTTCGGTGACATAGCGCCAGCGGAGCCGACTCATTTTTCTGATGCCAGTTCGAGTTTTAAATACCGGCCATGGCCTGAACAACAAAGATTGTTGGCAGAAAAAGAAACTCTTGGTTTATATTTGTCCGGCCACCCGATTGACGAATTTCTTCCCGAATTAGCACACATTACCAAGGATAGAATCGCGAGATTGCGACCAGAACGTCGGACACAATTGGTAGCCGGTTTGCTCCATGGAATACGTGCTATGAAGAATAAAGCTGGAGATACAATTGCCTTTCTGACGTTGGATGATCGTAGTGGTCTATTTGAGGTGTCAGTATTTGCGAAAGAATATGAGAAATTTAGAGATGTACTACAAATAGATGTAATTCTCATAGTTGAATGTACTGTGAGTGTGGATGATAACAGCGGAGGGGTGCGAGGTCGGGCTAAGTACGTTTTGACATTGGCGCAAGCGCGCAAGAAGTATGCAAGTCGTCTCGCTTTGAATCTTAAGTCCGATTCATTGCCCGGTGATTTTTGTGAACATTTGGCGACCATTCTCGCTCCTTACAGAAAGATAAATGAGACGCCAGCAATTCCTCTTAGTGCACTCTCCGGGTCATTCTCCAGTTCAGCTCCTGGATCCATACCTGACTCCACAGACATTAGTTCGGTGCACAAATGGCATAATGCTGCTCAAGAGTCTGCCGACAAACTTGTGGATGGCTGCCAAGTGGTCGTGAACCTTCAGCGCCAGACTTCAAAGGGGTGTATAATGTTAGGTCGAGATTGGCTGATTTCGCCTACTGATGATCTTATCCAAAAATTAAGGTCGGAGTACGGCAAAGATAAAGTTGTATTGGCCTACAAGAAACCCAGTTCCTTGAACTAGTCAGAGAATGATTTTACGCAAAACATTAAGAACTTTAAGAATAGTATGGATCCAAATTATCTTGAATTTGAACAACCAATCGCTGAACTTGAAGCAAAGATTAGTGAGTTAAGACTCGTTGGGACTGACAACGAGATTAATATCAGCGAAGAGATTAAAAATTTAAAAGACAAGAGCGTAAAGCTCACAGAGAAAATTTACACTAACCTATCCTCCTGGCAAATTTCCCAGGTGGCAAGGCACCCTTTACGCCCCTACACTCTTGACTACATTCAGCACATTTTTACTGATTTTGACGAGCTCCATGGTGATCGTTTATTTGCCGATGATCTCGCGATTATAGGTGGCATTGCAAAAATAGACGATCGTCCGGTAGTGATCATTGGGCATCAAAAAGGTAGAGGCACAAAAGAGAAAGTTCGGCATAATTTTGGCATGCCGAGACCTGAAGGCTATAGAAAAGCCCGCCGATTGGTAAATCTAGCAGAGCAGTATCGCTTGCCGGTATTAACCTTTATTGATACACCTGGCGCTTATCCTGGAATGGATGCCGAAGAGCGTGGTATTAATGAAGCTATTGCTGAAAATATGGCAATGATGTCGCGTATTCGAACACCGATAATAGCAACTGTGACCGGCGAGGCAAACTCCGGTGGTGCAATTGCAATTGGAGTGTCTGATCAATTAAATATGCTGCAGTACTCCACTTACACCGTCATAACACCGGAAGGCTGCGCAACGATTTTGTGGAAATCCTCAGAGTACGCTTCCGCTGCTGCCGAAGCGATGGGAGTAACTTCGGTTCGGTTAGAAGAATTGGGTATTGTTGATAAAACCATTCCTGAGCCTCTCGGAGGTGCGCATCGAGATGTCGCAGTTGCTGCGACTAATATTAAACTTGCCCTTCTGGAACAGCTTGATCGTTTACAAGCAATGGACCTCGATGATTTGGTAGCGCGCCGTTACGATCGATTGATGAGTTACGGAATAAGTTCTTAGTAAGGTGTAACGGGTCCAAAACTTGATTTCAGATCTGCTGCCACGGTGATGTTGCTCTTTTATTTCTTCTGCTTTCATTCCTAGCACTGACCACCTATGCTTTCAGCTATGAATTTTGATCTGGATAATCTTGCAAGCATTCTTGAGGAGATGCCTTCATCGCGCTCTGCCATGGTGGGGCTCAGTGGAGGTATGGATTCAATAGTCCTGCTTCATGCACTGCATCAATTGCAGACTGAGGGGAGGCTAGGATTCTCCTTACGTGCTTTGCATGTAAATCATGGCTTGCAGTCACATGCCAATAATTGGGCCGATCATTGCGTGAAGATTTGCTCCCAATTAGAAATTTCGCTACAGATCGAAAACGCAAACATTCAGACAACTGGCAGCGCTACGTCCGGTGAAGCTAGTCATAACAGGGGCTTAAATAAGATCCCTAACCTCGAGAATGCAGCGAGAGAGGCTCGGTATGCGGCCTTTGAAGTCAACCTTACTGAAGGTGAAGTCTTGTTGTTGGCTCACCATCGCGACGATCAGGTAGAGACGCTTTTATTTCGACTTATGCGAGGAGCTGGCACCAAAGGGCTGAGCGCAATGCCCAGAGCAAGGAAACTTGGGAAAGGGCTTTTATTTAGACCACTACTCGATTTTGATTGGAGTAAATTACAGAATTGGGCCAAGTTGAACAAGCTGCAGTGGGTCGTCGATAAATCGAACGAAGATACTAGCTTTCACCGAAACTTCATTCGTCACAAGCTTCTCCCTATTGTTGAACAGCGTTGGCCAAATTATCGAGACAGTTGGAGTAAGACGATTGAGCTGTCCGCTGAATCGGAGTCACTGCTACAAGAATTGGCTGAGCAGGATTTTCAGATCGTTGAAAGTGCTCAACGAACAGTGATCTTGTTGGAGCCTTTGCGGAGTTTATCTAAGCCTAGGCAGCGAAACTTGCTACGCTACTGGTTGAAGCAACTTCAGCTGCCAGACCTGGGTTGGAATAAATTACAACAGCTTTGCAATGAAGTGGTAGCGGGCGCAGCGAATAGTAGTGCAATTGTAGTGGGAGAGGGCTATGAACTTCTGTGTTATAAATCCTGCCTCTATGTATTAAGAGGCGTCTCTACGTTTTCTTATCATAGGACTTACACCTGGAATATGAATAACACGGCGGTATTGGATCTTGAGGAAAATGGCAGCTTGCAAATTGCTAATGTGGTGGGTAAGGGATTAAAACTTTCAGTAAAACCGGGCCTTAGCGTTCGTTATCGAAGTGGAGGCGAGTCTTGCAAGCTGTTAGGCAGACCAACCAAGGCGGTGAAAAAATTAATGCAGGAACATAATGTAGAACCCTGGTTTAGAGATCGCTTTCCACTACTCTATTTCGGGGAGGAGCTTGTATGTATTCCAGCAATCGGCGTCGCAGAATCGTATGCAGCCCTATCTGGTGAGCAGGGGGTTTTGGTGGAATGGTTGCGACCCGACTTGAATCCTGTCGCAAAATCTTAATTGGCTATCATTTTATTGGCATTTTGCTGCCTTTAAGTGCCCTCTGAAAGACAAATCAGATTGTGGTTGTTGAGTCTTTCCAGTAAGCTGTAGCTCCATCTGCAAGTGTCAGTGCTCGACTGATTCGACTTATTGAGATGGGACTCAAATGACTCGATTTATCTTCATTACCGGTGGTGTGGTTTCATCATTAGGTAAAGGCATAACCTCTGCGTCCTTAGCTGCAATTCTTGAAGCTCGTGGCCTCAATATCACTATGCTAAAGCTCGACCCTTACATTAATGTTGACCCCGGAACTATGAGTCCGTTTCAACATGGCGAAGTTTATGTAACTGAAGATGGCGCGGAGACTGACCTCGATCTCGGCCATTATGAGAGATTTAGCCGAACCAGAATGTTACAAAAGAACAACTTCACCACTGGCAAGGTGTATGAGGAAGTTTTAAAGCGTGAACGCCGTGGTGATTACCTTGGCGCTACAATACAAGTCATTCCCCATATCACAGATGAAATCAAGCGCCGTATAGTTGACGGTGCGGGTAACACAGATGTAGCTCTGGTTGAGATTGGCGGAACTGTCGGCGATATTGAATCCCAACCCTTTCTCGAAGCCGTACGACAGCTCCGAGTAGAAGTCGGCTCCGAACGAGCTTTGTATGTACACCTGACCTTGGTTCCCTATATCAACACAGCTGGGGAAACCAAAACCAAACCTACTCAGCACTCGGTGAAAGAACTCCGGTCGATCGGAATCCAGCCAGACATTCTAGTTTGCCGGTCAGAGCAGGAGATTGATGAATCCGCACGGAAGAAAATTGCTCTGTTCACCAACGTAGAGCTGCCAGCTGTTGTTTCTTTGCCAGATGCTGATTCTATATATCGAGTCCCCTCGATTTTGGGAGCAGCTGGGCTTGATGAAATTATTGTGAAGAAATTTCATCTTGATTGTCCTCCGGCGGACTTTAAGGAATGGGACCATGTGGTTGAGTCCCAACTTAATCCCAAGGGAGAAGTGAATCTGGCCATGGTAGGTAAGTATATGGACTTACTGGACGCTTATAAATCACTTAATGAGGCTATTGTTCACGCCGGCATTCAAACACACACAAAGGTTAATATTACCTATCTCGATTCTACTGATGTGATGGAGCAGGGTGTAGGTTTGTTAGCAGGTCAAGATGCTATTTTGGTTCCCGGAGGTTTTGGCGAGCGAGGCTTTGAAGGCAAAATTTTAGCGACTCAATACGCTCGCGAGAATAAAATCCCATTTCTCGGGATTTGCCTTGGTTTACAGGCAGCGGTCATTGAATTTGCACGTAATGTGGCAGGCCTTGAAGGCGCCAATAGCTCTGAGTTCGATCAAACGTGTGCACATCCGGTAATCGCATTGATTAGTGAGTGGACGACGGCAGGTGGTTCTGTCGAAACTCGGAATGAGGATTCGGACCTGGGCGGAACTATGCGCTTGGGTGGGCAGAAATGTGTGTTGGAGAAAGGCTCTACGACCCATGGTTGCTACAGCCGTGATGAAATTGTGGAGCGCCATCGTCATCGCTATGAATTTAACAATAACTATTCGCTACAGCTATCTGAGGCGGGACTGAATTTAGTTGGTAAATCTGCCGATAATACTTTGGTGGAGGTAATTGAAGTGCCCGACCACCCCTGGTTTGTCGGTTGCCAATTTCATCCTGAATTTACTTCAACTCCACGCAGCGGGCATCCATTATTTTCTGGCTTTATCGCAGCGGCAGTGGCGAGACGAGAGAATGTTAGTGTTGTTGTGGATGGCTAAGATGAGGCTACAGTAATGGATTTGAAAGCGGCGAAAGTTGTTCAAGCTTAACTGCTAAAAATAAAGAAATAGCAAAAAGCCGTTAAACAAACGACCAAACCAGCTGCTACCTAAGTAGAAATACAGCACTACACTACACAGGAATAATTACTTAACATGACTTGCAAGCAGATCAAAGTTGCCGATATTACCATCGCTAACGATCAGCCATTTGTGCTGTTTGGCGGTCTTAATGTTTTGGAGTCCAGAGACATTGCTCTGCAAGTCGCCGAGGAATTCAAAAGCGCCGCAGAACAGTTGCAAATTCCTTATGTCTTTAAGGCTTCCTTCGATAAAGCTAATCGCTCTGCACTTGATTCCTATAGAGGGCCTGGTCTGGAGAAAGGCTTAGAAATATTGGCTGAAATTAAGCAGCAATTTTCCGTTCCTATAATTACCGATATACATCAGACCAATCAGGCTCAGGCCGTAAGTGAAGTGGCAGACATTCTGCAATTGCCGGCTTTTTTATCTAGGCAAACTGATCTGGTAGCAGCGATGGCAGCAACTGGGGCTGCTATCAATATCAAGAAAGCCCAGTTTCTTGCTCCAGCTGAGATGGGGCATATCCTCAAGAAATTCAAAAACGCTGGCAATGAGCGGCTTATTCTTTGCGAAAGAGGCAGCAGCTTCGGATATAACAATCTAGTCGTGGACATGCTGGGTTTTTCCACCCTCAAGCAGTTTAGCTATCCCGTTATGTTTGATGTTACTCACTCATTACAAAGGCCCGGCGGTTTGTCATCCAGCGCCGACGGCAGGCGTGCAGATGTAACATCGCTTGCGAGAGCGGGCTTATCTCAGGGCTTGGCTGGATTGTTTTTGGAAGCTCATCCTGATCCTGATAAAGCTCTTTGTGACGGTCCCTGCGCACTCCGCTTGTCGGCACTGAAGCCATTCCTTGAGCAAATGAAAGCAATAGACAGCTTAGTAAAAGGTTTCTCCCGTGTGGATACCTCCTAGGGTCAAAGAATTCCTCCAGTGTAGTATCATAATATAGATTAAATAATAATCACAAGGTACTGAAATGTCAGTAATTAATAATATAAGAGCGCGTGAGATTTTGGATTCGCGTGGCAATCCAACTGTAGAAGCGGATGTCGTCCTGTCCAGTGGCGTAGTTGGCAGTGCTTGCAGTCCATCTGGTGCGTCAACCGGTTCTCGTGAAGCTTTGGAATTGAGAGATAAAGATGAGTCACGATACATGGGTAAGGGCGTGTTGACTGCTGTTCACAATATCAATACGAAAATTAACGCTGCTCTCAGAGGTCATAGTCCCATAGATCAGGAGAGCCTAGATCTGACTATGCTAGAGTTGGATGGAACTGAAAATAAGTCGAAACTTGGCGCCAACGCCATCCTAGCTGTGTCTTTGGCTGCAGCAAAAGCGGCCGCATTGGAAACCGGAGTTCCACTTTATGCTCACATCGCACGGTTAAACGGCAGTGATGACATTTATTCATTACCAGTGCCCATGATGAATATTATAAATGGAGGTGAGCACGCTGATAATAACGTAGATATCCAAGAGTTTATGGTGCAGCCAACCGGAGCGGGGAGCTTTTCTGAGGCACTACGTCATGGGGTTGAGATTTTTCACGCCCTGAAGTCAGTGTTGAGAAAGCAAGGCCTAAGTACTGCGGTGGGTGATGAGGGTGGGTTTGCACCCAATCTGCCGTCAAATGCCGCAGCACTAGACGCTATAAGTCAAGCCATTGAAATTACGGGATTAAAACTGGGTGTTGATGTACACCTTGCGCTAGATTGCGCGGCTTCTGAGTTCTTTCGTGACGGTAAATACCAGCTCAGAGGAGAGAACAAGAGCTATGATTCCGCAGAGTTTGCCGTCTACTTGCAAAATTTAGCAGAAAACTATCCAATTCTTTCTATAGAAGACGGTATGGATGAGAATGATTGGGTCGGCTGGGCTAAATTATCAGCCCAAATAGGCGATAAAGTTCAGTTAGTAGGTGATGATTTATTCGTAACGAATACTTCTATCTTGAAAAGAGGTATTGATGAGAATATAGCTAACTCGATATTGGTTAAGTTTAATCAGATTGGCACTCTTACAGAAACGTTAGCAGCGATAAACATGGCTAAGGATGCCGCTTTCACTGCAGTGATTTCTCATCGTTCCGGCGAAACAGAAGATACAACAATTGCAGACTTGGCTGTGGCCACAGCTGCAGGACAAATCAAGACAGGTTCCTTGTGCCGTTCGGACCGAGTTGCAAAATACAATCGACTCTTGCGCATTGAGGAAGAGTTAGGTTCAGGATCAATTTACAATGGGTTAAAGGAATTTGCACGATTTACAGGCTAAGCAGTGTCAGTCACGAAATTTTGAAATTTTAGATCGAGAACTTAGATAGAGAATTAAGATAGTTATGATGAAGTTGTTTTTTGCTTTCTTGGGTTTTATTTTTCTCACTCTGCAATATCAATTGTGGCTAGGTGGTGGCAGTGTGCGTGCTTTAAATATGCTTGAGGTTGAACTTGAGGCACAACGAGTAACCAATCAGGAGTTAGAAAAACGCAACGACATCCTTCAGGTCGAAGTCGTTGATCTTAAGAATGGTGTTGAGGCTATCGAAGAACGGGCTCGTTCTGAGCTGGGGATGATTGGAAAGGGTGAAACTTATTATTTGATCGTTGATTAAATTTCTTACTCTATTCGTTCGATCTACTAGAAGTTTGGGGAATCGGTAAACCGAGATCCATCAAAGCAGAAGAATTAATTATGACAATTTGGGCTATTTTGCCAGCCGCTGGCATCGGTCGCCGTATGGGGTCGATTACACCCAAACAGTACCTTTCGCTAAATGACGCTACGGTCATCGAATCGACCTTGAGACGTCTTCTAAACATCGTATCAATTAAAGAAATTGTAGTTGTATTAAATGAGACTGACAGTTATTGGTCTTCACTCAAAACTTCCTACCCGAAGTCTGTACGCACAGTGATTGGTGGCGATCAGCGTTATCAATCAGTATTAAACGGTTTGAATTCCCTTGAAGAAAAAGCAGAAGTGAGTGATTGGGTCTTGGTCCACGATGCTGTGAGACCCTGCGTTCGAGAAGCTGATATCGAAAAGTTAATCGCAACGCTTAAGTTCCATGCAATAGGAGGGGTTTTAGGCTCTCCGGTTGCGGATACACTTAAAGAAGTGAATGAGCAAGCAGAAATTCAAAGAACAATAGATCGCAGCAATTGTTGGAGTGCTTTAACACCGCAGATGTTTCGTTATGGAATTTTGCGAGAAGCGCTAGAAGTCGTGGCTTCTCAAGGTCTTGTTGTAACTGACGAAGCCGCAGCGATAGAACTGTTGGGACATGTTGCGTTAATGGTTAAGGGCAAGACCGATAACATAAAAATAACGACTGATGCAGATCTCGAGCTAGCAGGGAAAATTTTGGAGCTACAACAGAGTGAGGCTAGTTAGATTAGATTGTTCATTAACCAAAACATAATAATTTACTGTGAGATGAAATTGACAACTGTTGCAAGAGAAAAGGGCAACGATGACTGAAACAAGAATCGGCCATGGCTATGATGTTCATCGTTTTACAGATGAATTTTCAACCACTAAACCTCTTGTATTGGCGGGAGTTACATTACCTGATGAGCTTTCGCTATTGGCGCATTCCGATGGTGATTTGATTTTACATGCGCTCTGCGATGCCTTGCTCGGAGCTGCTGGCGCTGGAGATATAGGTCAACACTTTCCAGACACAGATCCAAATCTAGCAGGGGTGTCCAGCGCCAAATTACTGGCACAAGTTATGAGGTTATTGGCTAGGGAAAATTTCTTCATTGGTAATATAGATATTACTGTTATAGCTCAAGTCCCGAAATTGGCTCCACATAGACAGAGCTTTCTAGATAGTTTATCGAATTTACTCAACATCGACATTTCACGTATCAATATCAAAGCAACTACAACTGAAGGTTTAGGTGCTATTGGAAATAAGGAAGGCATCGCCTGTCACGCTGTTGTGCTGTTGGTTGGCAAAGTTTAATACACCCCTCTCAATAAACACTATTACAAGGATTAATATTAAAATCAACGCGTCGACTAACAAAGTTAATTTATATACTCGGTTAAGTGAGCTGAGCTATCTTCAAGGCAAGCCTCAATTGCGCGCTGAACTGAAACAAGAAATTTCTGATTTCTGTGTCGATGAAGAATTAGGTTTTGATTTATCCGGTAAAGGTGAGCACCTTTGTGTGCAGGTAAGGAAGAAAGATCTTTCCACTAATGAGGTGGCGAAAAAGCTCAGCGACTTAACAGGTGCGGAAATTCACAAAATCAGTTATTCCGGGATGAAGGATAAATGTGGGGAATGTACCCAGTGGTTTAGTATTCAGCTGCCAATCACCACTTCTCGGTCAAAGCAACTTCAGTTAGATGCGGCAATTCTGCAGCCATTGTTAAAGTCCGAAAATGGCAATTCATCGGAGAATAAGCCCGCTGTGAAAGAATTGGTCATTCTAAAATTTCAACGAAATTCTCGGAAAATAAAGCTTGGTTCACACAAGCTTAATCACTTCAAAATATTGCTACGCAATTGCGTGGGAAGCAAAGATGATTTTGATGCCCGTCTTAGCAGCATGTTAACTAAGGGAATTCCAAATTACTTTGGTCCTCAGCGTTTTGGCAACAATCTCAGTAACCTTGTGCAAGTGTCTGAGTTGATGGATGCTGCTCTTAATAATGCTGGGGAAGTCAGCGTTGACGATGAGTCAAATGCGGAGCGTGGCGTAGATCTAGGCCGCAGAAAGCGCTCGATGCTCTTTTCTGCTGCCCGTTCCTATCTATTTAACCAGCTTTTGTCGGAGCGGCTGGAGAGTCAAACCTGGAGTCAATACATAAAAGGCGATGTGCTAAATCTACATGGCACCAATCGGTTTTTTGCGCTAAAAGCAGATCAATCTTGGGATAAAGAATTGCAGGAGCGCCTCAATACCTTCGATATCCATATCACCGGGCCATTGCCAGGGCTCAGAGACCCTAAAGATAGATATCTATGCAGAGCCGAAGCTGCCGATATTGAAGATGCAACGTTAAAACTGCATGATGGTTTGCTGCTGGGGCTGAAATATTTTGCCCTACGGGAGTCGCGTAGGCCGTTGCGCTTTTTGCCATCAAATCTACATTGGGATTGGGTGACGGAGAAGGATTTAGAGTTGACATTTGCCTTATCTAGAGGGGCCTATGCCACTAGCTTATTGCGTGAGCTTTGTGTGACAGACTGAGGCGGAAGCGATGCCTCTCGTCGAAGCCGACCGCAAAGTAGTTCGGGCCGACTAATTAATAATAGGAAGATAGGATTAATTGAATACTAAATTGAATTTAAGCGGTATCGGAATGACTTCTCAGCGCACTAGGGAGAGATTGTTGGGGCGATTGATGAGTCAAGGTATAACAAGTATGGAAGTGCTTGATGTCATCCGCTCAACGCCTCGTCATATTTTTCTCGATGAAGCTCTTGCCCATCGAGCTTATGAAGATGTGGCCTTGCCGATAGGCTTCAATCAAACGATTTCACAGCCCTATGTGGTTGCGAAAATGACAGAAGCTATACTTAGGGGTGGTTCTCTTGATAGTGTGCTTGAAATAGGCACCGGCTGTGGTTACCAGACAGCTTTGATAGGTCAGCTGGCAAAAAAAGTTGCCACTGTTGAGCGCATTAAGCCATTGCTTGATCGTGCTAAAAAGAATCTCAAATTATTGGGACTTCGAAATATAGATTTCAAACATGATGACGGTAGCTCCGGTTGGCAAGAGAAAGGTCTGTTTGATGCGATTATCACTACAGCTGCTCCACAGCAAATACCACAGGACCTTCTTGATCAGCTATCAGAAGGCGGACGCCTGGTAATACCTGTGGGGGGAGATAGTCAGCAAGAATTGCGGCTTATTACTCGTAGCAAGAATGAGTTTACTACTGAAATCCTCGATGCTGTGCGCTTCGTTCCTTTATTGGTGGGTCAGGTACAACATTAATTGAATATGACTAGCTTATGAAAGGCAATTGGCGCAATGTCTAAGCAATCTATTGCTGATGATGCAGCTTCTACTACGGTTGTATTATCCCGTCGAAATGGCTTTATTCTCTATCTGAAAGGAATTGCAATAGGCTTGGGAGACTCCGTGCCGGGGATTTCTGGAGGAACTATTGCCGTAGTAACCAACATCTACGAGACATTTATTCACTCTCTTTGCTCCATCGATTCCTCTGCTTTCAAAATGTTATTTCGTGGTGATCTCTTACAGGCATGGCAGCACATTAATGGAAAATTTCTATTGATATTGGGCATGGGGGCGATAAGCGGATTATTGATCTCGGCAAATACGGTTTTATTTTTTTTGGAAAACTATTTCGAGCCGCTTATGGCTTTCTTTATCGGCTTAGTATTGGCTAGTACTGTATTGTTAAAATCAGAATTTTCCTTTGGCACTTGGCAGAACTTTGTCGCGCTGTTCTTAGGGATTACCGTGACTATATCTATTAGCTTTATTGGGCGGACCGATGCAAATCTTACGTTCTTCTATATTTTTTCCAGCGGTGCAATTGCTATTTGTGCAATGGTCTTACCAGGCTTGTCTGGTGCCTTTGTTTTGATTTTGCTAGGAGTTTATGAATTTATTCTCAGAGCGTTAACAGATTTTGATATCGCTTATATAGCAGTCTTTGTCACAGGTTGTGGAGTTGGCTTACTAAGCTTTTCGAGAGTCCTTTCGTGGATGTTGAACCGTTATCGACAATTGAGTTACGCCTTCATTGTAGGAATGTTATTAGGGTCTGTATACCTATTATGGCCCTGGCAAAAGGTCTCTCAATATTACACTGGCAGTGACGGAGAACAGCATGTATTGCAATCAAGCAAACTACTGCCGTTAAACTATACAGAGCAAACCGGAAATGATGCGCTGTTGATAGTGTCTTTGCTAAGTGTCATTGCGGGATTTTATCTAGTCATTGGATTACGAAGGTTGTCGAGCAGGAAGTGAGTTGAAATTGGCCACCAACAAGTCTCGGCGGCCTTTTCTCTTAAAGCTCTTTTAAATTTTATGAAAACCGAGAACAATTATAGTGATGAAACCAGTTAATATTCACTCAGTGCTAAAAAGGCCCTGCATTTCTTGCTGCTGTCTGGTGCTGGTGACTTGTGCTGGAGGCTACCAAGCTCCGGTTATTGATCAAGGCGAGAGACAAGTCGTTCAGGCGCCAATCATCGTCGATAGCCTAACTCCATTACGAACATCCAGTAGGCCGGTTTCAGCGCAACCCTCAGTACCTTCAAATTCCGTTTCAGTTGTTGGCAATGCTCAAATGCACCGCGTGCGAAGAGGGGATACGCTTTATTCCATAGCGTTCGAATATGATTTGGATTTTAGATCTTTGGCGATCGCGAATAGCATGAATCCTCCCTATAGGATCTTCGTCGATCAGGGAATTAATCTGGATGTAAGTCGAATTACCAATTTAGCTATCAGTTCATCGAGTAAAGGTGCTGCAGCTCTTGGTACTCCGGTGAATAATAATTCTGTAGCAAGAGCACAGGCAAGCAACATCAATGGCGGTGTCCTGCGTCAACCAATTGCCGACACGGTAGTCCGGGAGCCGCAATGGCAATGGCCACATTCAGGTCGAGTTTTAAGAGGATTTCAGGCGAATGCAAACAAGGGAATTGATATTTCAGGGAGCTTAGGCGATCCCGTACTTGCGGCCGGCAATGGTGAGGTGGTTTATTCAGGTAATGGGGTGCAAGGTAACGGCGATCTGATTATTATTCGCCATAATGATCGCTACTTGAGTGCCTACTCTCATAATAGTGTGATGCTGGTGATTGAGGGAAGTCGAGTTAAGGTAGGTGAGAAAATTGGCGAGGTAGGCAGTAACTCCGCTGGTGTTACGATGCTGCATTTTGAAATTCGAGTTAATGGTAAACCTGCTGATCCGGGAAGGTTTTTGCCCCACCGCTAGCGGTCAGGATCGATTCTTCTATATATCTCTATTGTAATTTCAATTCTTTAGTTACTTCTATTCTTCTTTTTATTAAAAACTGAGTCTCTTAACAACTGGAATGACTACTGTACTGCTGCATCAGTTAATTCTGAAAAAGTTTAAATCTTAATCATACTCGACTTTACCTAAGTGAGATGGTTTCACTTGAGAGAGGGTTCGGCGGATTCAAGTGGATTGCTTGGCGTGGCTTAAAGAAATTATGGAGTTGGAAGATTTCGACAGAAAATATTCCGGGTTAAAGCAAAACAGAACGACATGACAGAAAAACAAAGTAGAGCAGATAAAAATGGCTGCTGGGTATTAACCGAGCAGCCGTCTTTTGTGTTTGGATCACCGTTCCAGATGAGGTAGTTTATTTGGTTTGTCTGTCCATTGTTCAGAATCTGTAAGTGGGTCTTTCTTCTCCGTAATGTTGGTCCAGATCTCTGCCAGTTCAGCATTTAAGCCAAGAAATTCCTGTTGATCTTCCGGTAGTTCATCTTCAGCATAGATAGCATCAACTGGGCACTCAGGTTCACAAAGTGCGCAATCAATACACTCGTCGGGGTGAATTACCAAGAAATTGGGGCCTTCGTAGAAACAGTCCACTGGGCAAACCTCGACACAATCTGTGTGCTTACAACGTATACAATTATCACCAACAACAAACGTCATTTTCTTTATTCCTTTCTGCCTTTCTCGCTAACTCTACTAGTCGATTTTGAGTTGAATTACCAATTTAGGTTTTCTCGCAATGCGAAGTAAATAGGCTATCACCACTGATGGGCGGGCATTCTATCAGTTATTTTCGGCATTTTCTCACTCAGCTCGAGGATTTCTGCTTAAGTTCATAGAGAATCTTTAATGCCTCTTTGGCGGTAATCTCATCGGGGTTGAGTTTTTCTAAGTAATCCACAACCGGGTGATTAATGGTGGCGAAAAGCTCATTTTGCTGTGGCTGTTCAGCTGCACCTGATGCGCAAGGAATGGAAGCTGTGAGCGGCTTAGATTTAGCAAACTTATTGCCATCATTACTTTCTTTAACTATAGCTTCAGTCTCTAGTTGCTTGAGCTTTTCCTGGGCGCGCTCTATTACCAATTTCGGAATTCCTGCGAGCTGGGCCACTTGCAGACCATAACTTTGATTCGCAGGACCGGTTTTCACATTGTGGAGAAAGACAATGCCGTTATCGTGCTCAACCGCGTCTAGGTGAACATTCAGGATATTTGGATAATTCTCAGGTAACACAGTGAGTTCGAAATAATGAGTAGCAAATAGCGTATAGGCCTGCTGCCGTTCCGCGATATAGATAGCGGCTGCCCAGGCTAGAGAAAGGCCGTCAAAGGTGCTGGTGCCACGACCAATTTCATCCATTAGAACTAGGCTATTGGCCGTAGCATTGTGGAGAATATTAGCAGTTTCGGTCATTTCCACCATAAAGGTTGATCGGCCTCCAGCTAAGTCATCTGAGGAACCAATGCGAGTAAAAATTCGATCGATAGGTCCAACCTTCACCGCTTTTGCGGGAACATAGCTTCCACAAAAAGCTAATAGAACGATGAGAGCGGTTTGCCGCATATAGGTAGATTTACCACCCATGTTTGGACCTGTGATAATTAACATTTTCTGCTTTTCATTCAGGCAGAGGTCATTAGCAACAAAATTTTCGCTAGTCACTTTTTCTACCACTGGGTGACGTCCTCCCTCGATATCAATGCCGGGGTCACAGCTAAGCTCTGGCTGGCAATAATCGAGATCTACGGCGCGCTTGGCAAAATTGTTCAGCACATCTAATTCCGCGAGAGCCTCAGCGCTGGCAATCAGTTCTGAGAGTTGAAAAGAGAGAGTTTCCAGAAGTCCTTCGTAGAGTGCTTTCTCGCGACCTAGTGCTTTACTTTTTGAGCTCAGTACTTTGTCTTCAAATTCTTTGAGTTCTGGAGTTATATAGCGTTCTGCGTTTTTCAGTGTTTGGCGTCGAATATATGCTGCTGGTAATTCCGCGGTCGCCTGACCTTTGCTAATTTCTATGAAGTATCCGTGAACACGGTTGTAGCCAACTTTGAGCGTACTCAGGCCGGTACGTTCCCGTTCCCGTAATTCTAGATCAATCAGATACTGCCCGGCATTGCTGCTCAGATTTCGCAGCTCATCCAATTCCGCATCATAGGACTTTGCGATTACTCCACCTTCTCTAATGACGACAGGCGGATTTTCTTCCAAGGCTTGGTGCAGCAGGGCGGATTGTCTTGGGAATTCAGAGATTCTTACCGCGAGAGATTGAAGTTCTTGGCAACTAATTTTACTTAATATTTGTTGTAGTTCCGGCAGTAAAGCTATGCCGTCTCGTAATTTGGCTAGGTCTCTTGGTCGGGCAGAACGCAGTCCCAGCCGGGCAAGAATTCTTTCCAAATCGCCGATGCTTTTGAGTAGTTCACCAAGTGCTTCGTACTGGTGATTTTGAATCAAGGCGCCGACGATTTTCTGCCGTAGCATTAATTGCTCGGTGTCTCTAAGAGGACGGTTGATCCAGCGAGAGAGCAGGCGACCACCCATGGTTGTGGAAGTTCTGTCGATGATTGAGAGCAATGTGTTGTCTCTACCGCCGGCAAGGTTGATATCTAATTCCAAATTACGGCGGCTAGCTGCATCCAAAATAACGCTATCCTCAAGCTTTTCTACTTGGATACCTTGAATGTGCGGTAGATCCGATTGCTGGGTTTCCCTGGCATATTGCAGGAGACAACCCGCGGCCGGCAGGGCTAGCTCCATCGTGTCGCAATCGAACGCGGAAAGATCACGAGTTTTGAAATGTTGAGCTAGCAGTCGGTTGGCATTTTCGAGATCGAATTCCCAGGTTGGCCGTTTGCGTTTTGCTGGATGGCTGAGGGCGTTGTCTACCTCGAGTAATTGATCATGGAGCAGAATCTCAGCGGGTTTGATTCTCTCTATTTCGGCCAATAATCCTTCGAGGTTATCCATCTCACTCAATACAAATCGCCCACTACTTAGATTGGTGTAGGCAATGCCATAGCTTGATTGCCCGTTGATGGAATTCGGAACAAAACCAAAGATAGACATTAAACAATTGTCTCGGCGGTCATCTAGCAGGGCTTCGTCGCTAACAGTCCCCGGCGTGATAATTCTGACTACTTGTCTTTCAACTGGACCTTTTGAGGGGGAGGGATCGCCGATTTGCTCGCACACAGCGACGGATATGCCAGCCGCAACCAGTTTGGCAAGATAACGGTCTGCTGCATGATAAGGGATGCCACACATAGGAATTGGCTGGCTGCCAGACTTGCCGCGGGCGGTTAGAGTTATGTCCAAAATATGGGCAGCAGATTTTGCGTCGTCGTAGAACAGTTCGTAAAAATCACCCATGCGATAGAAAAGCAAGCTCTCCTGATGTTGAGCTTTGATACGCAAAAACTGCTGCATCATGGGAGTGTGTAGTTGAGCTTCGGCCAAGGTCTTCTTACTTCTTTAGTCTGCTAGATTTTTATTACCACTAATTATATGTCGCCAAGAAAGCCTTTTTACCGCTTACTTGTTTTACACGGTTTCGAGTCGTGAACTTTGGCCAGCGCTGATTAGTGTGATTGAGCAACTGACTTTGAATTGAAAGAATTCTACACGTTTTGCTTAAAGACTTGGACAATATTAACCCTGTTGATGATTTGTAGTTTTATTCCGCGGGACAAATCGATAACATAGATTTATGTCTAATTTTTCCCCTGATTATCTCTCTGAGCCTGTCGCGAAACTAGTTATTAATTTAGCTGAGGCTCTCCTCTCTAAAAGGCTCATTATGGCAACAGCTGAATCCTGCACTGGCGGTTGGATTGCTCAGTCATTAACAGCATTAGCGGGTAGTTCACGGTGGTTTGACACTGGCTTTGTGACTTACTCCAATGATGCTAAGCACAACCTACTCGAGGTGCCCGACTCTTATTTCGATTTCGATGGCCCGGGAGCGGTAAGCGAAGAAACTGTCCTGGCGATGGCTCAGGGAGCGGTGAGCAAAAGTCGAGCGAACGTTGCCGTAGCGGTTAGTGGTGTAGCGGGACCTGATGGCGGCACAGATGAAAAACCTGTCGGTACTGTTTGGATAGCCTGGCAATGGGAAGACAAATCGTTTGCACGATGTTTTCAATTTTCTGGTGACCGAGAGGCTGTACGCTATGCCACGTTAGTTGCAGCTTTGGAAGGTAGCCTCGCCCTAGTGGTCTAGAGTTTACTGGTTAATTTTCAAGTATACATACAATCTAAGTTCTCGGTTCGCCGTTTAGAAAAAAGCTAAAGGAAATTAAAATTTGGCCAATATACTGGTTGTATATACAGTAAAATTCTGATTTAATTTCCACTGGTTGTATATACAGTGATCAAAAAGTAGCAAAGTCTTATGCGAAAGGCGGTAGACAAATAGTTTAAACAATAATTAGTCAAAATTTAGGAAGTAGCTGGGGACAAGCTGCTCTTTAAAGCTCAGGCAACTGGGCATAGGTGCTCTCTCTTTAGTGTTGACTTGAATGTATAAACAAACAGATGAGACAGAAACGAAAGAGACAGCAGTAACAACTCGGATACTCATGGAACCAGGCTTCAGTTGTATTTATAGAAAACAACAAGGACACCACTATGATTGAAGATAGCAGTAAAGATAAAGCACTAGCAGCGGCTCTGTTGCAAATCGAACGACAATTCGGCAAAGGTTCCATGATGCGTCTCGGTGATACCGAACGCGAACCGATTCCAGCAATCTCCACTGGCTCTCTTGGCTTAGATGTCGCGCTCGGTATAGGTGGACTCCCACGGGGTCGTGTAGTTGAAATCTACGGTCCAGAATCTTCCGGTAAAACTACCTTAACACTTCAAGTTATCGCCGAAGCGCAAAAAGCCGGTGGTAGCTGTGCCTTCATCGATGCTGAGCACGCTTTAGATCCAATTTATGCAGAGAATTTGGGTGTTGATGTAGATAATCTTTTAGTCAGTCAACCAGATACTGGTGAACAGGCATTGGAAATCTGCGACATGGTAGTTCGCTCTGGCGCTCTCGATGTCGTTGTTATTGATTCAGTAGCTGCTCTTACTCCAAAAGCAGAGATAGAAGGCGACATGGGCGACACCCATATGGGCCTACAAGCTCGCCTCATGTCTCAAGCTTTACGTAAAATGACCGGTAATATAAAAAATTCCAACACCTTGGTAATTTTTATCAACCAAATTCGAATGAAAATAGGTGTGATGTTTGGGTCACCAGAAACCACCACTGGTGGTAACGCCTTGAAATTTTACTCCTCAGTACGTTTAGATATCCGCCGTATTGGCTCTATTAAAGAAGGTGATGAGGTCGTTGGTAACGAAACTCGCGTAAAAGTGGTTAAGAACAAAGTGGCACCTCCCTTTAGGCAAGCAGAATTTCAAATTATGTATGGCAAAGGCATATATCATTTGGGCGAAGTCATTGACCTTGGGGTTAAGCAGGATCTAATCGAAAAGTCAGGGGCCTGGTATGCCTATAAAGGCGAGAAGATAGGTCAGGGTAAGAAAAATGCCGCGATCTTCTTAGAAGAAAACAAAGCAATCGCCATGGAAATTGAAACGGCTATTCGCGCCCAATTGCTTGGTGGTGATGAAGCGCTAAACGACACTAACGCAGTGCCCGAACCAGCCAATGATGATGTGGTGGTATTAGCTGATGCTAATGCTAAGCAAAGTTAGTTTTTATAGATCTAACTACAACGACTATTGGTGACTGGCTCGTTAGCTCAGCTATGAAGGTTTTCCTCAATATGGACCAGGTAAGCAATCTGGCAAAAGGCGAGGTAAGTGACGAGGTGGGTTACGATTCAGCCATCAAACCAAACGCAAGAACCAATAGCAAAGGACGCTACCGCGCCAAACCATCCGCTAGCGCAGCAGGATCTCTGTCCAGTCAGCAAGAAAGAGCCGCTAGAGTAGTTGATGTCCCCGTTCTCCGGCGGGCTGCCATGGATCTGTTGGCTCGTCGGGAACACTCATACTACGAACTCCAACAAAAACTCAAAAAGAAATTCCCGGGCAATGAGCTGGGCTCGTTTATACCTGTATTGAATAAACTGGCCGGTGAGAAACTGCAGTCAGACGCACGATTTGCTGAATCTTATGCGAGATATCGTAAGAGTAGAGGATTCGGGTACCTTCACATAAATAGTGAGCTAAAGAAGCGGCACGTAGCCACAGAGTTGATAGAGCGTTATGTGTTTACCGGCGATGAAGAATGGCAATTAATATTGAAGACTTTGATTTCAAAAAGGGTAAAGCACATTAGGTTTGTAGAGCAGGGATCAAAAGATCACCGAAAGATTGTAAAGTTCCTCGAATCTCGAGGTTTTCAAGCAATTGAAATCCACAATGCTCTGCAGCTATACCTCTGAACTAATTCTTTTTTATTCTGGCTTATCTCTCTATAGGCAACTAAACTGAAATTAAGTTAAGCCTCTATTTTATGAACTTCAACTAACGTGCGACAATAGATCTTTAATAAAACTTTTGATTCATATTCTTAAATTTACCTCGGATGAGAAAGTCTTGATTGGCGTGAAATGAATAACTAATGAAGAATTAGGAATCGGCGTAGTAATAGAAAGACGATAAAGTAAAAAAATGTAAATAAATTTCAAAAATTAATATAGCGAGAATCGATACTCAATTTTTCTGAATAGAGTCATGACTGGAATCCAAAATGAAATTGATTAAACCTTTCCGAGGATTGAGACCAGCCCGCGAATTGGCAGCAAAAGTGGCATCTCACCCCTACGATGTATTGAGCAGAGAAGAAGCTTTCGTAATTGCTAAGGATAATGCGCTAAGTTTTTTACATATTAATAAGCCTGAGGTAGACGTTGCGATCGACGTAGACGTACACGATCAGTTGGTTTACGAGACCGGTCGAGAAAATTTAGAACGATTTATTGCCGCAGGCACTTTAAAACAGGATAGTACTGAAAAGCTGTATGTGTATAAACAAATAATGGGTGCCCATGAGCAGGTAGGTTTAGTGGCTGTAGCATCTGTAGATGCCTATGAAACCAATCTCATCAAAAAGCATGAATACACTCGGCCTGATAAGGAAGACGATCGGGTGTTTCATATGGATGCGTTAGGTGCACAGGTTGGCCCTGTTTTTTTGACCTATAAGTCTCAATTAGAGATAGATGGGCTAATAGATAAAGTTGTAGCTACCAACCCCGAGTATGATTTCGTGGCTGATGATGGCACCCAGCACGTATTTTGGGTAGTCGAAGACACTTCTGTAGCTGAAAGTATTGAGTCGGCCTTTGATAATGTGGATTGTTTATATGTTGCAGACGGTCATCATCGTTCCGCTGCCGCTTCGCGAATAAAGCATCTTCATCAAAAACGGAACAAGGGCCATACAGGTGATGAGCCTTATAATAATTTCTTAGTAGTGGTGTTTCCACATGATCAGGTGCAAATCTTGGATTACAACCGTGTAGTGAAAGATTTAAATGGTTTTACTGCTGCTGAATTTATTGAAAAATTAAGTGGTGATTTCGTAGTGAAAAAAGTTTCTCTTGATGACGCTAGGCCTAAAAAAGCTCAAGAATTTGGTGTTTACTTGAAAAATCAATGGTACAAAGCTTCAGCCAGTGAACAGTTGCTGGACAACATCGATATTGATGATCCGGTTCAGATCTTAGATGTGAGCATCATGCAAAATGCCATATTAACTCCACTTTTAGGTATAAAAGATCAACGCACCGATACTCGAGTTGATTTCGTCGGTGGTATTCGTGGCTTGAGTGAATTGGAAAAACGTGTTGATTCAGGGAAATGGGAAGCAGCAATCGCACTTTATGCAACATCAGTCGAAAGTTTAATGGCTATAGCCGATGTGAATGAGGTTATGCCGCCAAAATCTACCTGGTTTGAGCCTAAATTAAAAAGCGGATTAGTAGTGCATTTGCTTGATTAAGCAGGGTTGGGGAGAGTGGAATTAACTCTTACACTTCAAATATCAGCGCGTAATTAATTATGAGGTTTTATAGTTATTTTTTAACCAAGTAATCCATACCTTGTATTCATGACAGATTCTGAATTCTTACGTTATTGTAATTCAATATATTCCTAGCAACATTGCGTTTAAAGATATGGTTAAAGATACAATTATTGCAGCTATCAAAATTGCGATCGCAAGCATGCCTTAGGTTGCCGTCAAAATGCAAAACTTCAAAAACCGCAGTAAAAGCGGTATCTTCCCGAGCTTATCCTCTCTGGTATTTATTTTTTTAAAGTAAAATCTTTTTTCATAAATTTTACTTTCTGTCGCGTGCTTACTTCAAACTAGATTTTAAATGAGTGCCGCTTCTCCGTGAAGGCATTGGTTGTGTTTCACTTAGGGTGCAGCAGCTTTTGCATATTCTTAATTCCTTTCGGCGATCTTTGCGCCGTGAATTATTTAATTAACTTAAAATCTTTATTGTTTGGTTTAGATTAACCATGCAAGAATTATCCTTAGTTTTAAAAGTTTAGCTGACTTCTTTAATCCTCTTCCGCGAAACATCGTCCGTATGCAAACATAATACATGAAGACGCGGAAATATGGTGTGCGGTGTCACTAATTATGGCCATTAACTTCAGTTGTTGGTATAAATTTTAATCATGAAAGTGCTGGGCTACTTAGTCACCGCAAAGATGTAGTTTGCACGGATTATCGATAAGGGCGCTTACGTGGTTCAAACATGTTACGAGGCCTTTTGGGTCAATTGGGCAGTCTAATGGGTTTTGATTGCGACAATGCCTCCCAACATCATTAGGACTCCGCCCACTCTCCAGGCATTGATACTTATTTGTGGATTGCCGAATGCCCCCACATGATCGAGAATCAAAGCCATAACTAGCTGGCCGAACAGAATCAGTGCTGTAGTAAGCCCCACGCCCAGCTTTGGTGAGACCATGATAATAGCTACGATGTATACAGAAGCGATAACTCCACCTAAATATACATTAGGCGGTGCCGCTGCCAGAGCGGCCATACTTGGCATTGGCGGGCGCATAACCACTACGATTATGCTCATTGTCAGCAAGCCGGCGATAAGTACTATAAGTCCTGCAGAGTAAGGGCTTCGGGTAATGGCTCCCAATTGGGCGTTGAATACTAGTTGAAGGGGAATCAACGAACCAGTAATGAAAGCAATAGAGATGAAAACGGCATTATTCATTGTTGGGTCCTTATCTTATTTATTAGATAAAACGGTTTTAAAAACATAAAGATACCGTCCATGCGCAGAGTTTTATCTAGACAAAAGCAAAGCAGCCTACCTGTTGCAATAGCCTTACTTGAGTACAATACGTCTTAATATCAAGCTGGGTGGCTGCCTCAAGATCCTGCTGTCAGGCCAGGTAATCGATATATCAAGAAATTGAGAGACTGACCAATCTTAGATTACAAAGAGGTCCATAAACTCATTTACTGGAGTTTGTTCTAATCGCCTTTGGTCTTTGCACAGCGCAAAGATCTTCCCGCAGCGCTTTGCCGGGAATCTCGTTGCAAGATTTGCTTGAAATTTCTTCTCTAGAAGGGGGATACCTTCCTTGCGGCGTCGCTTATGGCCTACAGGGTAGTTAATTTCTACCTTTTCCGTGCAGTTTCCATCTTTGAAATAAACCTGCAGGGCATTAGCAATAGAGCGTTTTTCCGGCTCCAGATACTCTTTCGTATAAGTTGGACTCTCGTGAATTTCCATCTTTTCCCGTAGTTTATCGATTATAGGGTTAGAGCTATGAAAGCCATCTTCGTAGTGCTCTGCTATTAAATTGCCGAATATTAGAGGCACCGCTGTCATGTACTGGAGACAGTGATCGCGGTCCGCCGGATTGTTAAGAGGTCCAACTTTACTGATTATTCGTATTGCCGACTCATGGGTGTGAATTACGATCTTCTCAATGTCTTTTAAGCGGTCTTTGACTTGCGGATGCAGCCGAACAGCAGCTTCGGCGGCAGTCTGTGAGTGAAACTCGGCAGGGAAAGATATCTTAAAAAGAATGTTTTCCATTACATAAGATTCATAAACTCTTGTAAATGAAAAAGAATTACCTTTAAAAGATACATCATAGAAGCCCCAAGTCGGAGCCGTAAGCACGCTTGGGTAGCCGATCTCGCCACGTAGGGTAAGATCTGCAAGTCTCACCGCTCGCGAAGTTGCGTCGCCTGCAGCCCAGGACTTGCGAGGGCCCGCATTAGGTGCATGACGGTAAGTTCGTAAGCTAGAACCATCTACCCAAGCTTGAGATAAGGCATCGATAACCTGGTCCTTAGTGCCGCCAAGCATTTTGGTCACCACGGCTGTGCTTGCGACTCTTACTAACAGTACATGGCAAAGCCCAACTCGGTTAAAGCTATTCTCTAGTGCCAGAACCCCCTGTATCTCATGGGCTTTGATCATTGCGGTGAGAACTTCATGCATGCTTAGAGGTTCTTTACCCGCCGCGATATTCTGCTGTGATATGAAATCAGCAACTGCGAGTATGGCTCCAAGATTATCAGAAGGGTGGCCCCACTCAGCGGCCAGCCAGGTATCGTTGTAATCCAGCCAGCGAACTATGCAGCCTATGTCCCAGGCAGCTTTGATTGGGTCTAGTCGCAATTGTGTGCCTGGAACCCGAGCTCCATTTGGCACCATAGTGCCTTCAACGATTGGCCCAAGCAGTTTTGTACACTCGGGAAAGCGTAAGGCTAGGAGGCCGCAGCCGAGCGTATCCATAAGGCAGTTTCGCGCTGTATTAAAAGCCTCATCGGAATCAATTTCGTAATCGCAAACGTAATCGGCGATGTCCTTTAATACTTGATCTGGCTCTGATCGGGTGTTCAAATCAACATTTTTAGACATTTATTAATCCTTTAAATCAAATACTTATATGTATTAGTTAAACTGAATAGACATTCTTTCGATAGCTCCTACGGCCGCTATTGAAGCCTGATGATACTTTCACGGTTGGTAATCAACGTGGCCACTATAGTTAAGCCTGGCTCGGGACTTGCTGGTGCCAGGAAAGTGATGGAGAGCAGTATCGGTTAAGCGAATAGTACTTATCTGTCAGCTATATCCACCCAAGTCGAAGTTTCAGGCCCGGTGTAGTTCGCACTGGGTCTTATTATGCGGTTATTCGCACGCTGTTCTTTAACGTGAGCAGCCCAACCAGTGAGCCGAGACATCACGAATATCGGGGTGAAGAGCTTGGTCGGTATATTCATGAAATGATAAGCAGAAGCATGAAAGAAATCGGCGTTACAAAATAGCTTCTTCTCGCGCCACATAACCTCTTCACAGCGGACTGACACCGGATAGAGCACCGAATCACCCACATGGTCAGCTAACTTTGCGGCAAATTGCTTAATAATCGTGTTGCGGGGGTCGGATTCACTGTAAATAGCGTGGCCAAAGCCCATAATTTTGTCTTTCCGCTCCAACATGCCCATGATTTCGCTTTCTGCCTCGTCGACAGACTGCCAGTTTTCAATCATGTCCATGGCTGCTTCATTTGCACCACCGTGCAGTGGGCCTCGCAAACTACCGATAGCGGCTGTTATGCAAGAGTGCATATCAGAGAGGGTGGACGCGCAAACTCTGGCAGTGAAGGTTGAGGCGTTGAATTCATGTTCCGCGTAGAGAATAAGTGAGACATCCATAACCTGGCGAAATAGCTTATTAGGAGCCTTTCCACCAAGCATGTGAAGGAAATGGGCACCTATTGAATTATCATCCAGAGCAGTATCGATTCGCTTTCTCTCATGAGAGAACATATACCAGTAACAAATAATCGATGGAAATACTGCCAGTAGGCGATCCACCACTTCGTCTTGTTCTGAAAAGTCCTTTTCAATCTCTAAATTGCCCAGCATTGAGCAGCCGGTGCGCATTACATCCATCGGATGCGCGGAAGCAGGGATTCGCTCAAGAACGCCTTTTAGCTCCTGAGGTAAACTCCTTAATGATTCGATTTTACCGCAATAACCATCAAGTTCAGTCTGTGTAGGGAGGTGACCTTTAAGCAGTAGGAAGGCTACTTCTGCGAATTTAGCTTTTTCTGCAAGTACACTGATGTCGTAGCCTCGATAAGTAAGCCCGGTACCAGTCTTGCCTACAGTGCACAGTGCTGTTTCTCCGGCGACTTGGCCTCGTAAGCCGGCACCAACTAATTTTTTCTCTGCCATTTCCTCTTCTCCAATGATTTTTTAGGCTAATCTTAGGTCACTAAGGCTCGCATTCGCAGTGTTGATCAATATTTAATATAAATTTAGTAAAGTGCTATAACTATCTGAAATAATTAATTATCTGACTCAAACAATAAGTCCAGTTTTTGCTCATAAGCATGGTATCCCAGCACTTCATAGAGCTCTGCTCTAGGTTGCATTCTATCTAATACAGCAGTTTGGTCACCATTGATCGAAATCGTCTGATACACGTCCAGAGCTGCTCTGCTCATGGCGCGAAAAGCGCTTAATGGGTACAGGACCATGGCAACCCCATTTTTGTCCAATTCATTACAGTTAAAGAGCGGCGTCTGACCAAATTCAGTGATATTCGCTAGAATCGGCACATCCACAGCTTCTGCGAATTGCTTATACTGTTCCAATTTAATCATGGCCTCAGGGAATATGGCATCGGCGCCTGCCTCGACGCAGGCCACTGCACGTTCAATGGCCGCGCCCATACCCTCTACAGCGAGGGCATCGGTTCGTGCCATAACTAAAAAATCGCCATCTATCTTTGCATCGCTCGCAGCTTTTATGCGATCAACCATCTCCGCTTGGCTAACAATGGCCTTATTGGGTCGATGGCCGCAGCGTTTCTGCGACACTTGATCCTCGATATGCACTGCTGCAGCTCCAGCTTTCTCCATGGCCTTTATGGATCGGGCAATATTGAATGCTCCACCCCAGCCAGTATCGATATCCACCAGTAGGGGGACATCAGTGGCATTAGAAATCCTTTCAACATCAGTAACTACATCATTGAGGCTAGTAATTCCAAGGTCGGGAAGGCCGTAGGAGGCATTTGCTACACCACCACCGGATAGATAGATTGCATCGTGCCCAGCATCTTCAGCCAGCATGGCGCAGTATGCGTTAATTGTTCCGACAATCTGAAGTGGCTTGTTGTCTTCCAGGGCTTTTCTAAACTTGGCTCCCGGGGATAGTGAAGTCATAAAGTTCTCCTCAATTAGATTATTTAACTTTCTGATCTATATAAATTATCTACTCTTCAAATTGACTGATTAATGTCTCTTTAGCATTGGCAATATGTCGCCTCATGAGCATTTCTGCCAGTTCGCCGTCTCGATTCTCTAGTGCATCAACTATGTTGTGATGCTCTTTAAAAGCTTGTCCAGGACGAGACGGTTTACTGCTCGTTTGACAGCGGTACAAACGTAATAGGTGATATAGCTCTTCGCAAAGCAAGTGAAATAGCCGAGCATTGCCACTAAGCTGAACAATCAGATAGTGAAAATCTAAATCACCTTCTTTTTGATAATAAAGCCTGCCGTTTTCTGATTGGATCTGTTGCGCATGATTGGAAAGCAAATCGCGCAACTTGTTGCAGTCTTTTTGATCTACACGGGTTGCTGATAAGCGACAAGCTAAACCTTCTAAAGATTCTCTAATCTCATATATTTCAATAGCTTGTGATTTATTAAGAGAGATTACTTTAGCACCAACATTTGGTGTAATCTCGACAAGTTTACAGCCCTCCAGCCGTCGAATAGCCTCGCGGAGCGGGCCTCTGCTGATGCCGTATAGCTTACTTAATTGGGGTTCATTGATTTTCGATCCGGATTCCAGCTCACCCTTTACAATCGCCGTTCGGAGATTGGAGAAGACGTCATCGGCCAGCGTTGATGGCCGCGTTTCTATTAGAGAGGAAAATTCTTTGTTCATCACTGTTTTTGTTAACAATATTTAAGATAAGTTTAAATAATCTACCAAATCAGTAGATAATTCAATCATATTGTTGACAATATGTTGAAATTTCAATCTTTCGCTGTGATCGATAACATAATAAGAGAGGCTTTTTTCTTTCATGACTTGTGTGCGATAAACATTGCTTCCATTAAAGATTAAGGGTTTTTAAAGAATCGTTTTAAGCTGAAGAACGTATGTCTAATGAGAAAGATGTGGTGTCCTTTTTCCCAGATGGCAGCTTAAAAGTTAGCGATATGGCCTGTGGGATTCATCGGGTTTGCATTTGATTAACGACTCGCTTTTCAGCAAAGTAATTCCTTCAAAAAATCTCGAGAGTATGATGATAGTTTTATTAATATTGATGAGTGTCTCGGAAGGGGGCGGAACATCCATTATTAAAGATAATAAAATTGGTATTACGAATTTTGAAAGTTCTTTCTATATTTTTTAATTAAATACTTAAGTTGTTGCTTAGAAATTTTTAATTCAAGCAGCTCGTGATACTCAGCGAACAGCTTACAACTATTGATTGAAGTGGATCGTGTGGGCTAGATAAACATTGGCTGAATTAAGAGCTGTGTTGTAAGGTTAGTATATGGCATTTAGTAGATTTCAAGATTTCCTCAGCGGATTAGTTAACCGCCAGCGCGGACTATTCTTCACCAATAACGAAGCGGCATCAATCGATGAATTGCTAGAAAAGTTAATGGGAACAGTAGGTGAAGTTTCCGGCATCGTTACTGCACGACAGGTGCTCGATCATTACATTGATCTTAATGAAGCCCAAAAATTAGAATTCTTTAAAAACCTAGAAGAAAATTTTAACGCAGACCCAGCAATGGTGAGACGAGTATACGAAACCTATGAAAAAGATCCTTCGAGTTCAAATCTAAATAAACTTTCCGATGCCACTCGCCCAAAACGTAATGATTTGTTCAAACGGCTTAATCAAACGCCGGGCGCTACTCATGACTTGGTGGCGATGCGCACTGATTTGCTCAAGCATCTTAAAGACCATCCGCAACTTAAATCGGTTGATGGAGACTTTGTGCGTTTATTCTCTTCCTGGTTTGGCCGGGGTTTTCTTGTACTGCAGACAATTAACTGGGCTTCTTCAGCAGCAATACTTGAGCGAATCATCCGCTACGAGGCTGTACACGAGATAAAAGACTGGAATGACCTTCGTAGTCGTATCGATCCACCAAACCGCCGCTGTTTTGCATACTTTCATCCAGCCTTAGTGGATGAGCCGCTAATCTTCGTCGAGGTTGCTTTAACGAACGAGGTTCCACATTCAATAGACTCTATTCTAGAAGACAAGGGCAGGGACGTTGTAGATCCTTCCGGTTACAAAACTGCAACATTTTATAGTATTAGTAATTGCCAGCCTGGTTTAAAAAACATTTCATTTGGCAATTTATTGATCAAACAGGTAGTACAAGAACTCCAAGCAGAATTTCCTTCTATTAAGACCTTTGTGACCCTTTCTCCAATTCCAGGCTTAGAACGATGGTTAGGTGCAGATAGCATAGATGAGGCGGAGGAACTTACCAATCTTAAAAAAGAACTTAAATCGTTATCGCCAGTTCTCGAATCCATCGGTGAAAACGACGAGCTTATAAAAAGAACCGTTCTCAACTATTTATTATCGGCTAAACAAGGAAAGTACCCAGTTGATCCCGTTGCCCGTTTCCATCTTGGCAACGGTGCTAAAATTCATCAAGTGCATACCTCAGCTGATCTCAGTGAGAAAGGCATTAGCCAATCTCGAGGTACTATGGTGAATTATCTCTATGATCTGCGTTATATCGAGCGTAACCATGAGCAATATGTCATGGAGGGTGAAATCGACTATAACGACAAGCTCAAATCACTTCTAATCAAACTCTGATTCCTTAGACCTCCGTACTCCCAACACATCTTTTTTATGCGCACTTGTTTAATACGTTTAGGTGCGTGATCCTTGTTCATGTAATTTAACTATACGCGGGTATAAATGATAAATGCCCCGTTTATAAATAACCCAAAAAATTACATATCTGCAGGTAATTGACTGCTTGAAAAAGGAATAAAGGAATAAAGGAATGAGCATATTTCGACTTAATCGCAGCGTGCCTCCGTCTAACTAGTTTTCCTGTGAAATGGCCGGTAGTTGACGTTCTCCATTCCTCAAAACTGCTATAATCAGGTTTTTAGTAACCAAGCTTCAATAAATAATGAAAGATATTGCAAAAGGCAGTCCGAATCCAAAATCCATTGGGGAAGTATTCAGTGAGGCGGAATTGCGTGGGCTCTGCCAGCGCATCATCAATAGCGGCGAGTTGGGAAGGTCGAAATATTACTCGGCGATGCTTCAGTATCTGGTTCAATGCTCTCTTGAAAACCGCCTACCTAGAGAGTTGGAACTCGCGATCGATGTTTTGGGCCGCGGTGAAGATTTTGATGTTACGGCGGATTCTACGGTTCGGGTCTATGTACATCAGCTGCGCAAAAAACTGGATGCCTATTATGAAAATAATGAGCAGGGTGCAGTACATCGCATCGTTATACCGAAAGGGCAGTACACTATTGCGGTGAATTCGAAAAATTCAAGTTTAGCGTCTTCGAAAATCAATAGACTTGGGCCATATCTTAATTTTACTAATGGACTAATGTTCACGCTAGCATTGTTGTTGTTCGCTAATTTAGTAGTTCTAATGACAGATGGTTCTGCAACTTCAAACCAACCTACAGTCGAAGCAGCTGAGCATGCTGTTTGGGCTAGTGTCCTAATCGATAACCAGCCGATTCTAGTGGTAATGGGCGACTACTATATATTTGGCGAACTAAACGCTAACGGAAACATTGCTAGGATGGTGCGTGAATTTAACATCAACTCCCGATCGGATTTGGAAGATCTACAATTTAGTGATATCGAACAAGCAGAATATTATCTCGATCTAGATTTAAGTTATATGCCAGAAGGTAGTGCCTTTGCGCTTGCAAAAATAATTCCTATATTGCAAGACAGTGGTAAGCGGGTGAACATTACGATGATGTCTGACTTAACTACTTCAGATATTAGAAGTAATCATATTGTCTACATAGGTTACCTCAGTGCACTAGAAAAATTAACCGACATGGCTTTTGCGGGATCTGGATTAAAAATTGGACGGAGCTACGATGAGTTATTGAATAAAGAAACTGCGGAGTATTACACCAGTGATGCTGGATTGCCTGAAGAAGGCGAGCCGTTCAGAGACTATGGTATGTTCTCTACTTTTCCGGCCAGTATCGATACCCAAGTGATACTGATTTCTGGTATGCGCGATGCCGGTTTAATGCACACTGCTCAAGCGCTGGCTGATGCGAATGCGTTAATGGATTTAGTCACTGCAATCGATAACGATGGTGCGCTTGGTAGTTTTGAGGCGTTGTTTGAAGTTTACGGCGTCGATCGATTAAATTTCGATGCTAATCTAGTCTACGCCAACGTACTAGATTATAATCAAATATGGGCAACACCGATGTCACCTAGCGCCAACTGAAGAGTTCCGCAGCTGTTCGACCAATTCTTTCTTATTTTCCAATTAATATTTTGCTATTGAATCTGATTCGCTTTCACAGCATCTCGGCGCGCTTTCACTGCCATTTTCATGGCTTTGGCTTCCCCATATTTGTTAATGGAAAAATAGGAATTTTTCTGCTTACGTCTAACTCCTTTTCCTTCTTGCCAAGTGGCAACCCAGGAATGGTCTTTCTCAGAATAACTAACTCCGATTTCACCAGAGCTGTTTAGAGGAGAAATTTTGCGGGGGCTGAATTTAGCATAAGGCCAATTCTTGCCATAAATTTTCTTACCTTCAGCATCCCGTTTTTTCTTTGCGGCGGCAATTGCCTTGTTCTTCCCGCCAAATTTCTTAAACGGGAAAGATTGCTGAAAGCTCTTGTTGTTGTATTTGATCCTCACCCAGGCACAATTTGTGCCACGGGATTCGATGATACTAATGTGATGCAGTGCGCTGAGTTTTTTCAAAAGAACCTCTCTATCCTTCTGTGCTTTCCTTGGATTTAGCTCAGGAAAGAACTTTGGGCTACTGGGTAGTAAGCAGAGCTTAACCAAAGCTCCCCTAATAATAGTGTTATCTATAAGAAGAAAGCATTGAGCCACTAACTAATGCTTACAACGGAAGTGGGAATGCAGACAAATAATCAACATAGATAGTGACTATCTAGAATAAATTTAGTTTACACCTATAAACATAGAGAAGGAATGTGAAAACTAGGGGCCATTGGGGGCAAGGTTGTTAGGCTGTCAGCTGCTACGGTGAGTCTTCGTCGGGAATCATGTCAGAGATAGCGGCTTTGGTGCTGAATCGAACACTGAAGGCCGGTTGGATGGCGGGCTTAAAGTATAGTGGAACGAGAATCAGCCATGTGCTGAATAATGCCAGGCTGCTGGCTTTCTACTCTAGAGATGCTGTAGGCATAGTCTTTAGCGCTTGGATCGATATCCATGGCTTCATCAATCGCTGCAGCAAGATCCGCCTGCGCTGCCACCTTGGTCAGGTAAGGACCCGAAATCTTTACCTGAAGACTGGGTTCATTAAGCGTTGTAGCTACTATGTAAAAGTTTTTTGTGTTCACGTTAATTCATTCTTATAGTGAAAGTGTTTGCGTGATATTAGTGTCCATTCCACTGGAGTTGAATGAGTAGCACTTCTTGTAACTTCACGGCTATTATCGGCCGCGTATTAAAAACCAACAGTGGTTCTAATACAAGATCGGTTAACCGTAATTTTCCTGTGTTAATAATTCTGCTGAGTACGCTGCACTCTCTCCGAGCTTACATTTAGTAATCTAATAGGAACGAAGGGTTAAATTTTGATCATGGGGAGAACCTTGGGCGGCTCAGGGGTGTTGCGAGTGTTGGGTAGCAGAGAAATCTTGCTTCTTAAATTAAAAGAAAGCTAAATGGGGTCGCAGAACTGTCTTTGATCATCTCTTCGGTTGGTTCTGCATAAATAACGCATTTGAGATTTTCTATTGGATTTAACTGATTTTCCCAAGATCTAAATATCAAGATCCAGCATTTCTCGTGAGGGCGGTCATCAATTAAATGAAGATAAGCTTTATTATTCCAGTGCTCAATGAGGCATCGCTGATAGATAGCCAGTTAGCGCGCCTACAGGATCTTCGTACTCAAGGTCATGAAATTATCGTAGTTGATGGCGGTAGCGGAGATGGCGGTTTGGAAATAATTGCTCAGCAGGCGGATGTTGCCCTTTTAAGCGCCGTCGGCAGGGCTTTTCAAATGAATAAGGGAGCGCTGAAGGCAACTGGAGAAGTCTTATTGTTTCTCCACCTCGATACAATCCTGCCAGATGATATCGTTATGTTAGTGGAATCTGTCACTGCTGGAGAACCCCTTTGTTGGGGATGGTTCGATGTACGTTTTAGCAATCCCGCATTTATCTTTCGAGTGGTCGCGATTGCGATGAATAATCGAGCGGCATTAACCAAGGTCTGTACCGGGGATCAAGCTCTGTTCGTAAGCCGCGAATTGTTTGATAAAGTCGGTGGTTTTACTGAAATTCCCTTAATGGAAGACGTGGCTATAAGCAAGAAGCTAAGAGCTGTCGCTAGACCCAAAAGAATTCGATGCTCAGTAGAAACCTCTAGCCGTCGTTGGGAGGAAAAAGGTGTGCTAAGAACAATATTACTTATGTGGAAGTTACGGCTGTTGTATTTTTTGGGGAGAAGCCCAAATTCTCTGGCCGAGCAGTATTATCCGAAAATAGGGGATTAAGGTTCCGAAGGCAGCTAGAAAGAATTTAAAGGCAGTATGATCAGTTCAGTGGCAATGAGAGATTGACCACTGATTAACTTGTAAACAAGAAGGGTAAGATGGCAAAGCAGTATACAGATTCAAGGATGGTGGTTTTCGCCCGAGAGCCTCTTCTAGGTAGTGTTAATACTCGCCTTATTACCGCCTTGGGGGAGGAGAGGGCATTAGCTCTCTATGAGGCCATGCTGAGTCGCACGGTGAATCAGGCGCAGCTGTCCGATCTGGCTGAAGTGGACTTGTGGGTATCTTCGAATATTTCTCATCAGTTTTTTTTAAATATTTGTAATAAAAAGAATATATTTCTTCAATATGGCGAGGATCTAGGCTTTAAAATGGCTAATGCAATCGAGAAAACACTTCAGTTACCTAGTATTAAATCTGTAGTTCTAATCGGCACCGACTGTCCTGCAATGACTGCGGAATACATAGAATCTGCATTTGCGGCTCTGAAAGCTGGCTCTGATGTGGTATTGGGCCCTGCGACTGATGGTGGATATGTGTTGATCGGGGTACGTGAAGTCGTACCGGGGTTGTTCGAAGGTATTCAGTGGGGTGGAGATCGAGTATTGGCTACCACTATAGACAAAATTAGGTCACAAAACCTTAAGCACCGATTATTGGATATGCTTTGGGATGTTGATCGCCCCGAAGATTTGCTTCGTCTAGATGAGCTCGAACCGCCCTTAGCTTCGATGAATCGTAGCTAGGGCCAGCCTAGAGTTTAAGTATTCAATCTTATGCATAGCTGATTAGAGAGGCTAGAGAAACAAAACATCCGCAGAGTATCGGCTGCGAGGTTTACGGTTGTTGTACAGAGTGATTAAAATGAGATTGCTGGTATTAGCTTTAGAGGCTAGATTCCAAGTCCTTCAGTTTGCCAGCTAGTCGATCTGCGTCGATCTCATACTCACCAGCTATGATGCGGTTATGAATATCTACAACTTTTGCGGTATCGATTTCCGGCAGGAGATTAATCTTGCTCTCCAGTGCGCTCAAATCGATAGCTTGAGTGCTAGGCGCAGCAGTATCTGAGGATTTCGCCACCGATTCTCGGCTACTGGGTTTTCTTTCCCTAGTGATATTCGTCACAACATTGTGTTTGGCGTTTCTATCTGTCGATGCGGAATGCGGTGTGTTGGGTCCGATTTTATTCACGAGTGTGGCGCTTTAGCTAACATTGTTGTCACTACTTTTTTCCTAATTTCGCGCTACGTTAGTTGCTTTAAAAAGCAGTTTTACGAGTGATCTTAGAGCCGTTTTGCTGCTTTAAATATTCTCGATCTGCAGCGGGTTTAAACTATAACGACTGGTGTAAAAAATTCTTTAAGTCGATTTCTCAACCATTAAAGAGTGTTCTAGGACACCACTATGACAAGATTTAAGCCTATGCCGGGTCACTATAAAGTATTGATATAATAGAAATTTTTAGCTTCTGGCTGGTGCCACGATAGCCTGAACTGCTAGTTTAGAATTACTATTTTTAACGTTAGCCAGTTTTCCAGTCTCACGATCTAGAAGGGTTCGCCGTGCAGTCTCATGTGCAGTGTTATTTCCTCGGCCAACAAGTAAGAAAAATCGCTTCGCCGGATTATTTGCAGATTTTGCACGCTCTCCAACGACAATGGCGGCCCAAGTTGCCAGCCTATCAATCAATTGCTTAACAGTGACTCGTGGCTCAAATCTTGTTGCAGAGTTTATTAGTGGTACTGGACTAAATCTTAAAACAATTACCGCTGGGTCGATTAACATCAGCGTTGATAAAGATCCAGATGCCGGAGTCAACGGCCAAGATTCTCTACTAATTAGTGTTTCAACAATGCGCAGTATTACCTTAGCGGTTAATTTCTTCTTATGTTTAGCGGTAACTAGATTGAGTGGCAGTATTTGCTCGCTGCCTGAAATTGGTAAAACTACCGAACAGGGTAATGATTTCAAACTGTAATTCGATAGTTCGACTTTTGCTGCATATATGAAACTAATCCAGAAGATACTCGGTGCTTGCCAATGCGGGTTCTACCTCTGATGTATAAATTGCATACGCGGTCGCATACAGTTCGACACAATCTTGAACCCATGGAAGTGAAATTGATTCTTTGGCAACTGTTGAGAGTTTTGTCGGCTAGCGCAAAAACAATAATAAAAAATGACACAAAACGGTTTACAATGGTTGTATTGTCGAACGGGCTTTTATTTTTATATGACTAACAAGACTACAATTCTCCTAATTGATGACAGCGAGCAGTCTCGTCATGATATTCAGATGCTGCTATCCTTTCTGGGTGAGTCAACGATTTTAGCCAGTACTACCAACTGGTATGAAAACGTCCAGCCGGTGATCGAAAAGCCATCGGATGTTTATGTCGCGTTGGTAGGTAACTGTGATTCTCTGTCTCTGGCTGAACTATTAGCAGAGTTACACCAATGGGAAGCGGGAATACCATTCGTTTTGTTAGCGGATCAAGAAGCGCCCGATTTTTTAGACTCAGAGTTGCTAACCCGTATTATCGCAAAACTACCATTGTCGTTGAGCTATCAACCACTTTTGGATGCGTTACATAAAGCCAAAGTGTTTCATGACAACTTTAACCGGCTGCGGGATTTTAATGGTGTTAGCTGCTTCAATATGTTTCGTAGTTTGGTAGGAAACAGTGAGCCAATTCAACGGGTTCGTCACATGATGGGGCAAGTGGCAAATACCGAGGTTAGTGTTCTAATTACTGGAGAATCTGGCACCGGTAAAGAAGTTGTAGCCCGGAATTTGCATCTTAACTCCTCCCGTTCGGACAAATCTTTTGTGCCCATTAACTGTGGTGCTATTCCAAGAGAATTGCTAGAGAGTGAATTGTTCGGTCACGAGAAGGGAGCTTTCACCGGAGCTATCGCTTCCCATGCGGGTCGTTTTGAGATAGCCAATGGCGGTACGCTATTTCTCGACGAGATCGGTGATATGCCCTTAGCTATGCAGGTAAAACTGTTGCGGGTGCTACAAGAACGAAGCTTCGAAAGAGTGGGTGGGGTAAAAACCATCAAAACAGATGTTCGTATCCTTGCAGCCACTCATAAGAATCTAGAGCAAATGATTGAAAGTGGAGACTTCCGCCAAGATCTTTACTATCGAATAAATGTTTTCCCCATTGAGATGCCGTCGCTACGCGAGAGAGCTGAAGATGTGCCACTATTGCTCAATGAATTGATCACGATCTTGGAGGCCGAGAAGCGTGGGTCAGTTAGATTTAATTCCGGTGCTATGATCTCACTTTGTCGGCACCCCTGGCCGGGTAATGTTAGAGAATTAGCCAATCTGGTTGAGAGAATGGCGATACTTTATCCCCACGGTATTGTTGGGATTAATGACTTGCCGAAGAAGTTTCGCCACCTTAGTGACCAAGAGATATCCAAAGGAGATCGGGAAGTTGCAAGCAGCAACGGTGTTATTCAGCTTGATCAAAGCAAATCCTCCGCTCTCACTGGAGCAACAGCTCCGGATTCATTGTTACCGTTGAATGGACTTGATCTAAAAGAATATTTAGCGAACCTAGAAAAAGATTTGATTGAGCAAGCCTTAACTGACAGTGGCGGTGTTGTGGCCAGAGCAGCCGATCGGCTGCATATTCGCCGAACTACTCTGGTGGAGAAAATGCGCAAATACAGTCTGTCGAAGAAGCAAAGTAAAGACACTGAAGAGCTGGAAAGCGAGCCTGCAGATGAAAATGTCGAGTCAGCGACTGATATTGAATCAGGTAAAGCAGCTTCAGCCTAAGCTTGCCGTTTTCCACCTTCTATCGTCATCTTTTCTGCTGCAAATTACTGCAGAGCTTCAACTTGCTTTCCGCCCAATACGGCGTTCTCTAAATCGAATTCGATCCTCAATCCGGAGTCGTTTATCTGTTCAATTCGGGCGAGCAAATAACCCCAATCTTTTGCTAGCCATATGCTTGTCTTTCGAGATTCTGAATCTTCTTGAATTCGTTCAAGTCTTACCGTACTTAAGCTACCAAGAGTGGTGATCAAGATTTCTTCACCAATTACGGTGTAGCGATGGGTCTCAACTTCATCGCCATCGATAAGCAAAAATTCGTGTTCTCCAGAATTTGTCTCAGCTTTTTTGTTCACGAAAATTTGTCGTAGTGCAAATTGATGGCTTAACTGGTCCCAGACAGCTCCATTTAGATCAATGGTCCAGCTTTCTTCATCCCTCCTACTAAGGGCTAGCTTTGCTTCCCAATTATAATTGATGGCATGTGCCACAGTACTAATGCCACTCAACATGTAGCTATAGGATAGTGGTTGAAAAGAATTGTTGATAAAAGCTATTTCGCTTGTTTGTTCTAATTTAGCTAGTTGCTGCCCAGCAATTTCTGCAAGTAGCCGAATTTGTAAGCGATAGCTGTTGTCATTGATTCTAATGAATTCTCGCTGTGCGACCGCCGATACGCCATTAGCGCTCGCTTTATATCGCGCACTGTACTCAGCAACATCTTGGGCATGAAGTGACGTTATCGCTGTCGTTGTTAAAATCGTAATTACAAAAGGTTTAAGAGCAGCTATTAGAATAAGTGGCGAAAATTTCTTAATTGGAAATAAGAAAGTGGAAAGCTGGCTGTGCTTCTTGAGGAGTTGAATTTTTGTTGGTCCTTTCAGCAAGTTATATAATACACCGAGAATTATTCAGATTTGATTTCAGCTCCGCCGGCCGGCAAGAGTTCCTGATCTAAGTAAGCTTTATTAGCAGCCATAGCAAGCCTATCGGCGGCGAACCAAGAAACTACTTTAGGGTAGATGATATGTTCCTTTTCAGCGACTCTGGTAGCCAAGGTTTCAGGCGTATCGTCATTAAATACCGGGACTTTTTCCTGGACAATTACCGGTCCTCCGTCTAACTCTTCGGTGACATAGTGAACGGAGACTCCATGTTCACTTTCATTAGCTTCAATGACGCGTTGGTGAGTGTTAATGCCAGTATATTTTGGCAACAGTGAGGGGTGGATATTCAGTATCTTCCCAACATAGTGGTTGACAAAATTTGGACTGAGGATGCGCATAAATCCCGCGAGGGCAATTAAGTCTGGATTTATTTCCTTCAGCTTAATCATCAACGCCTGCTCAAAGGCTTGCTTTGAGTCATATTCTTTGTGGTTTATTACCAGCGTGGCGATATTATTTTTCTCTGCTCGTTGCAAACCAAAGGAGTTGGGGTTGTTAGAAATCACTGCGCTGATTTTAAAGTTTGAGTTAAAGCTGGCATCCATTAGCGCTTGCAAATTTGTCCCATTGCCGGAAATCAGCACAGCTAGTTTGCAGTGATTAGTTTTCATTTATTCATCTAATTATTTAAAAACGACAGCTTCTTTACTGTCTCCTTTTTTAGCAATGCTACCTAATAGAATTGCTTCTTCACCTAGCTCCTTTAGCAGACTCAATGCTTCTTCGCTTTGCGACGCTGATATACAAAGAACCAGGCCAATACCGCAATTAAAAGTTCGGTACATTTCTGTGCTCACCACATTGCCCTTGTCCTGAAGCCAATTAAAAATCGCCGGACGAGTCCAGGAATTGATATCGATCACTGCTTTAGCATTACTGGGTAACACTCGAGGGATATTTTCGGTTAGACCTCCGCCGGTGATATGGGCGATCGCGTTGATGTCCACTTTATTTGATAGCGCGGCGACTGTTTTGACATAGATAGTTGTTGGAGCCAATAAGGTTTCGCCTAAGGTAGAATCGCCAAATGCATCACTTAAGTCAGCCCCACAGACATCGATAATTTTCCGGATGAGAGAGTACCCATTTGAATGCGGACCGGAGGAAGCGAGCCCGATCAGATGATCGCCGATGGCAACTTTCTTTTGATCAATGATCTTAGATTTTTCTACAATACCAACGGAGAAGCCGGCTAAATCGTAGTCATCACCTGTATACATTCCTGGCATTTCAGCTGTCTCGCCACCGATAAGAGCACAACCGGCGATTTCACACCCGCGCCCTATACCGGAAACAACATTAGTTGCGGTTTCGACATTAAGACCGCCAGTGGCATAGTAATCCAGAAAAAATAGCGGTTCTGCGCCACAAACGATTAAATCGTTGACGCACATAGCTACCAAATCGATACCGATGGTGTCATGCCTGTTCATTGCCATGGCAAGTTTCAATTTTGTTCCAACACCATCGGTGGCGGATACCAGCACCGGTCGCTTGTAGCCTGAGGGAATTTCACACATGGCACCGAATCCTCCTAGCTCAGAAAGAACTTCGGGGCGGTTAGTGCGGCGAGTAACGGCTTTAATTTTTTCGACCAGGGTATTGGCCGCATCAATATCCACTCCTGCATCACGATAACTAAGAGATTCTGCTGCTTTAGTTTGAGTTCCATTCGAATCTTCACCCACGGTCATCGCATTGCATCCTTAAATCAGTTAAATGGCAGGAATTGAGCGGCTTATTTTAACAAGAACAAGGGGTAGAGTCAGTGACTAGTTTCGCAATTCACAGGTCTCATGATGTCAGTTAGCCTCTACTAAAAGGGGACGGGAGTAATTGCTGCCGATAAAGTGAGAATGGTGTTCAAATGGCAGGGTAAACAGTCAATCTATGCTCAAGGGGTCTATATGCAGTATTATCGGAGCGATGAATTTCAGCAAAACTTTCCAAGCACGCATTTCAATACCATGGCTAGTAATAGCCTGCCTGGTAACTCCTGTCTCTTACGGATTACAGGTTACTGATCTCTACGTGCACCAGGTTGCTGTCAGTAATGAGAGTGATTCCGAGCGCAGCAGGGCCTTCGGGGAAGCACTTTCTGCGGTGATTATCAAAGTCACTGGCGAGAGGCGCTGGTTGCTGCACCCGACGATCGAAAGGGCATTAGATAATGCGCAGGATTATGTCAAAGCTATTAGTTACATCAGTGAAGCTATTGAGTTAGTTCAAGAGGCCTCAGCTGCACCACAACAAAATAGAGATTCCCGCAACACTCAAGACAATGCCGGTGGAGCTCTTGTGAATACGCCTAATTTGCTGCAGGAAGTAAGTGAACAACGTTATATCACTGTAAACTTCGCCGCCGAATTAATAGACCAATTATTGACTGATGCTGACATTCCGGTGTGGGATAGTAATCGACCGAGTGTGCTAGTGTGGATGGCTTTGCAGACTGAATCTGGCGAACGTCGCTTACTGACAGCCGACAATCAGCCTGAAATAATTCGATATATGCAGGATTTTGCTTTGGAGCGGGGGTTGCCAATTATATTCCCGGTATTGGATTTCGAGGATCGTCAGAGCCTTAACGAAGACCAGCTTTGGAATCTCGAAGAAAGTGCTATTGAATTAGCAAGTATTCGGTATGGTGCTGATAGCATACTTTCCGGCCGATTGCATTTTACTGCTGGAGGGGAGTTGGTGGGTTTATGGAAATTTATATTTCAAGACGAAGCTGATGTGTTCGACGGCTTCGATCAAGACTTGCAAGGCTATCTTTATGAACCCCTAGATCGCGTTACCAATAAATTATCCAGTTATTTTGCGATTGTTCCTGAAGAGTCTACAGAGCAATTTGTCCGCTTGAGAATCGAAGGTATCAATAATTTGACCGCCTATTCAGCATTACTCAGTTATGTGAGCAATTTGGGTTTGGTTCAAAGTGTAGCTGCTGCAGAACTCGATGGCGAACGATTGGAATTAGAGCTCGGTCTGGTGGGCGATGTAGTACAGTTATATGAACTAATTGCCCTCGATCGAGACTTGCTGCCAATTGAAAGCTCTCTTTCCAGGGGCGACTCGCTATTACACTATCGCTGGACTCGCTAATTCGTGTTGCCGTCTTCGATAATCAATTCTGACTCCAGCCAACTACTCTTAGGTGTTAGTCTCGATGACGAAGACACTTTTGAAAACTATTTGGCTTCAGCAGACAACCAGCTCGCTTTCGATGCTTTATCGAAGAAGGAAGATGTCGAACAGTTTATTTATATTTGGAGTTCTGAATCTCAGGGACTTACTCATCTATTAAAAGGAGCCTGTCACCAGGCCGCGATCAAAGGTGCTGCCTGTCTCTATATTCCACTGAAAGAAAAAAGCGGCTTAAGCCCTGACCTTCTTTTGGGGGCGCAATCACTGCGGCTGGTTTGTATAGATGATATCGACTTTCTGGATGCAGAGTGGGAACAGGCACTGTTTACAGCATTCAACGCATGCAAAGAAACCCCAACTCAACTTATCGTGTCGGCTCGCAAACCTCCTAGTTTCTTGGATATCAAGCTTGGTGATTTGCAATCAAGATTACAATCAGGGTTGATGTTGCAGATCAAAGATCTAAATGACAGTGAAAAGCTTTCTCTTTTACAATTACGAGCAGAAAATAGAGGCATGAAGCTTCCGGATACTGTGGCGGAATTTATACTACTACGGGCAGACCGATCGATTGCCGGATTAATGAAAATTTTAGATAAACTGGACACAAGATCATTGCAGGAGAAGCGCAGTTTAACTGTGCCTCTAGTAAAAGAATGCATGGGTTGGTAATAAAATTAGCAGACGCGCAAAACTATCCGATCGCCGCTTAAATATTTACTTGATAAAAATCTTTGTACTGCTTGATAAAGAGAATCAAAAAGCAAAACATACTGCTGCATAGGGCCACTTCCACTAGTCCTAAAACCTGCCTGGCCGGGTCGAAGGCGACCAAGACACCGTGAGTCAAATACATCAAGCAAACAAACAAACAAACAAACAAAGCAAAGCCAGCCATAGGTTCTAATTTTGATTTTGTGCAGTCCAACTATAAATATCAAAAGCGGGACTATTTGTATTAGCTAAACAACGAGTGTAATTAACCTCAATTTGTCGCAATACATATAGCTATTCACTAAGAAGTAGGCAAAAAGCCCATAATAACTGACCAAAATAAACTTCCTGTTGCGTTCTATTGCGCAAGGTGGAAGTGTAGTTAATGGGCTTTTTTTGATCCATATTTTCGCCTGTTCAGTTACTCGAGCTATCCGATAATCAAGCGCCGAGTTTAACCGCTAATTGGGCCATTCGTTTTCCTAGTGCTCCACAAAGTTCTGCCTCATCATCACTAATAGGGTTTTTACTGTCTGCGCCGGCGACATGGCTGGCTCCGTATGGTGTCCCGCCAGTATTCGTGCGATTTAGCGCGGCTTCGGAATAGGGAATACCTGCGTAAATCATGCCATGGTGGAGCATAGGAATAATCATAGTAAGGTGAGTGGTTTCTTGACCGCCGTGAAGCGAGGACGTAGAAGTAAACGTAGCTGCAGGCTTATCAATTAATGCCCCAGACACCCAGACTCCACCAGTGCCATCGAGGAAGAATTTTAATGCTGCTGCCATATTTCCGAAACGAGTGGGGCTACCAAGTATCAGCCCTGAGCAGTTGCGCAGATCTTCTTCGCTGCAGTACACCGGTCCTTCGTGAGGAATGGCAGGCTCAGTAGCTTCAGAGTTGACTGATATGTTGGGTACCGTGCGAATCATCGCTTCAAGTTGGCCACTATATTCGACTCCCCTAGCAATTAGTTTAGCCATTTCTGCGGTGGCACCATTCCGACTATAGTAAAGAACGAGCACATAAGGAGTTGTCATGGTTTAGTCTGCCGTTAATCAGTGATGAGCATTAAAGCATTTTCAGGAGGACGATCAAAATTGCAGTGCCAACTTTGTTTATGATTGTATGTTAGCTCACCCTTTCGCAGAGATGGTATTTTGGATTAAAAAATCGATTACCGCGTCTTTATCAAGCAGTTGCTTTTCTGTGGCAGCTCTTTTCTTGTACTCTACTGCTCCATCGGCAAGCGTTCGAGGCGATACGACAATTCGGTGAGGTATGCCTATGAGCTCAGAATCAGCAAATCTGACTCCAGGGCTGGTCTTTTTGTCTCGATCATCGAGCAACACCTCGATACCTAAGGCTTGGGTTTTCAAATAAAGTGATTCGGAAAAATCTACTACTTGCTCTGACTTATGGGCGTCGATTTGGATAATAATCAACTGATAAGGCGCGATGTTTTCAGGCCAAATTATGCCATGTTCATCGTGATTTTGTTCAATACAAGCGGCGACAACACGAGTAACTCCTATGCCATAGCACCCCATTAACATAGTTACTGCTTTACCGTCTTTGTTAAGAACGGTTGCTTTTAGTGCTTCACTGTATTTTTTCCCGAGTTGGAAAATATGACCTACTTCTATGCCTCTTTTAATTGCCAGCGTTCCCTGACCATCGGGACTTATATCTCCTTCTTGCACTTTTCTAATATCCTCAACACGATCATATTTACAGATATCATTCCAGTTCGCATTGATAATGTGCTGGCCTTTTTTGTTTGCACCGCAAATAAAATTCTTTAGATTAGCAACGCTAAGATCTGCAATCACTTTAATTGGCAGGCTGACAGGACCGAGGCTACCAGGTGGACAGTCAAGCGCAGCCTCGATGGCATCATTTTCAGCAAATTCGATGGGCGACGCTACCTCTGGAAGTTTTTGTGCCTTAGTTTCATTTAAGGTTTGATCTCCACGTAATACCAGAGCAATCAGCTCATCGGACCTTTGGCCATCAGCATCAGCTGCGTGTACTAGAATCGTTTTCAAGATAGATGTAGGCTTTGCATCGAGTAGATTTGCAACTTCTTCAATACTATGGGCGCTGCCTGTATCGACAGTTTGCTGTGGGGCATCAGCTATTACAGCAGCAGCCTTAATCGGTTGACCAACAGCCAATTCTATATTTGCCGCATAATCACCAGTACTACTAAAGACGATTTCATCCTCACCAGAATCCGCGAGCGCATGAAATTCGTGCGAAGTTGAACCGCCAATGTTGCCAGAATCTGCAATGACGGGCCGAAAATTCAACCCTAGGCGATCAAAGATGTTGCAGTAAGTCTGATGCATGACTTGGTAGGTAGCTTCCAAAGAAGCTTCATCTACATGAAAAGAATAAGCATCTTTCATGATGAATTCTCGAGCCCGCATTACGCCAAATCGGGGTCGCCGCTCATCTCTGAACTTTGTTTGAATTTGGTAGAAATTAGCAGGTAATTGTTTATAACTACTATATTCATTTCGAATAAGGTCAGTAATTACTTCTTCGTGGGTTGGACCCAGGCAAAATTCGCGATCATGGCGGTCCTTAAATCGGAGTAACTCTGGACCCATATTTTGCCATCGTCCGGATTCTTCCCATAATTCAGCGTGCTGCACCACTGGCATAGAGACTTCCATGGCGCCAGCTCGGTCCATCTCTTCGCGTACGATTTGACTCACTTTGTGAAGGACTCTTAGACCTAAAGGTAGCCAGGTATATAAACCGCTGGCGAGCTTTCGTATTAAGCCCGCTCGCAACATAAGCTGATGGCTAGGAATTTCAGCATCTGTTGGGGTCTCTTTGACAGTTGCTATTAGGTATTCACTAGCGCGCATGAGTTATTCCAAAATTTTGATGTCAAACTACCAGTGTAAAATGAATGCAAAAGAGAGGCAGCCATTGGCTGCCTCTCTTGCTACGCCCGGAAGCGTGAACTATCAAGCTCTATAATTACTAGCCCGCAGGTTCTAAAACAATAGGCCTTGTCAGAGCAGCTTCATAGAGCAAATTCTTTCAGTTTCTTCAGAGGCAGCACTTTGACGCGTGTAGTCGCGGGCTTTCTCGGGATATCCATAAGCTCGCCAGGACGGAATGGATTGGGAACATTCTTCCGCGCGGGCCGGGCAGGTCGGGCAACTGACTTAATTTTGAGCAATCCAGGTAGTGTGAATTCCCCAATAGCGCGCTTTTTAATGTGGCGCTCAATCAGTACGCTTAACTCTTCAAGGACCGCGGCCACTTCTTTTTTACTTACAGAAGTATTTCCTGCGATTTCATTAAGGATTTCAGTTTTAGTGTATTTCTTTTGAATTGCAGGAGCTTTGCGCGCAGGTGTGGCGCTTGCCCTTCTTTTTGTTACAACCTTCTTCGATGATTTCTTAACAGCCATGCCCAATCTCTTTAGTAACAGTTCGATGAATCTTTTTGGTTTAAGGGAATTACTTGGTTTGTGTCCGGTTGCCCTTCAGTCATTTAAAACGCTTTCGTGAGTAGTTTGTCGGACAATTTGAGTTCGTTCTTTTAAGATACAAATCTTTTACAGCGTCTCAGGGTGTGTATTTATAAATCATTCACATAAGCCCCGCAAGTACTTATTGGATTCTTTGTGCAAGCGAATTGTTTATACGGAAGCAGTAAATTTTATCTCAGAAAAGCAAGCCTTTTTTTGCATTTTAGTACTATAAATAAAGATTAAAGTTTAACTATCGAATTCCCAAGTTACAAAAATCAATTTTCAAAAATAAGTAACCTAATTAGAATTAACGCTGACATAAAAATTTTGCTAGAAAATAGATTATCCCTAAAATTTCCAAGTAGTAAAAACTGAGCTTAGAACTTTCTGTTAATTTATGATTTTCATTAAGGGGGAAAATTGTCACCCAACGCTTTCTTCTTTCCCTTGTTGATTGGAGGGAATTAGTAAAGAGCATAAATCAAGGTGCGAGGGAAATTCCATATGAGGTATAATCGGCGGTTTTTAGCCGAGGAACGGCAGTAATTGGGCTGTTAATCTGCGTAAAACTAGAAACATTGGCTGCCTCTCTATGGTCAGCTATAGCCGACTCCATCTAATAAACGGATTTCAGAAATGCCGATCTACGAGTATCAATGCACTGAGTGTGAACACAAATTGGAGTCTCTGCAGAAAATTTCAGCAGCTCCATTAACTGACTGCCCCGCCTGTAACGAACCCGCGTTGAAGAAGTTGGTCTCGGCAGCAAGCTTTCGTCTCAAAGGTGCTGGCTGGTACGAAACTGATTTTAAAACTGGGGAGAAGAAGCAGTTGGCGGATTCTGATTCGGGAGGAGATGTGGCAGATTCGGGATCAGAGGATAAGGGATCAGAGGATAAGGGATCAGAGGATAAGGGATCAGAGGATAAGGGATCAGTTTTAGATTCAGCAGTTGATAACTCGAGTAAACCCACCAGTTCGAGTAAGTCGAAAAATACCGAGACAAAGAACGATACCAAGACAACAAGCAAAGCTTCAGCAGGAATAAGCAGTAAATCATCTGCTGATTGAAGTAGAATTCATCGTTAATGGGGCGGTTCCCGTCACTAAGCAGAAAATCAGCGTCAATTTCGACGTCACTAGTTGAGTAACAGGAAATCAGTATGCGCAGTAGCTATTGCGGGCAATTAAACAAAACCTTCGTTGACCAGGATGTTGTGCTATGTGGTTGGGTTCACCGACGCCGCGATCATGGTGGTGTTATTTTTCTGGATGTTCGGGATCGAGATGGGATTGCCCAAGTCGTGTACGACCCAGATACGGTTGAGAGCTTTGCCATCGCTGAGGGAGTGCGCAATGAATTCGTGATTCGGGTGAAGGGTCGAGTGCGATTGCGTCCGGACGGCACAATTAATGATGATATGCCCACTGGTAAAATCGAAGTGCTAGGGAAAGAGCTAGAAGTTCTTAATGCGGCAAATACTCCACCAATGCAATTAGATGATCATGCTGAAGTTGGTGAGGACGTACGGCTACGGTTTCGTTATATCGATTTGCGCCGACCTGAAATGGCAGAACGACTTCGCTTCCGATCCAAAGTAACTAATACTGTGCGTAATTTTATGGATGAGAACGGTTTTCTCGATATTGAAACTCCGCTATTGACTAAGGCGACTCCAGAAGGTGCTAGAGATTTCTTGGTGCCGAGTCGAACGCACCCAAACCGTTTTTTTGCATTGCCACAATCCCCTCAACTTTTTAAACAAATACTGATGGCAGCCGGAATGGATCGCTATTACCAAATCGCTAAATGTTTCCGAGATGAAGACTTAAGAGCTGACCGACAGCCTGAATTTACCCAGATCGATGTTGAAACTTCATTCATGGATGAAGAACAAATTATGACGATTATGGAAGAAATGATCAGTCATGTGTTTAGATCACACTTGGATACAGAACTGGGAGAGTTTCCGCGAATGACCCATGCGGAAGCGATGACACGGTATGGCTCTGATAAACCTGACTTACGTATTGATTTGGAATTGGTAGATATCGCGGACCTTATGAAAGAAGTCGATTTCAAGGTATTTAGCGTTCCAGCTAATGACTCCGAGAGCCGGGTAGTGGCTTTGAGAGTACCCAAAGGTAACGAAATAAGTCGCAAGGCTATCGATAGCTATACAGAGTTTGTTTCTATATACGGTGCGAAAGGACTGGCTTGGGTTAAAGTTAATGATTTGGGCGCAGGTTCTGAGGGATTGCAGTCTCCAATTCTAAAATTCATGCCGGAAGAAGTCATTAATCAGCTGATGCAGAATGTGCAAGCCGAAACAGGCGATATAATTTTCTTTGGGGCAGGTAAGGTAAAAATTGTCAATGAGGCAATCGGCGCGCTAAGAGTTAAAGTAGCCGAAGACTTGGGCCAAGTAAAAGTTGGATGGGCGCCGTTGTGGGTTATCGATTTTCCTATGTTTGAAAAAGCCTCTGATGGGAGCCTGACCTCTTTGCACCATCCTTTTACCGCCCCGGCTTGTGATGCTGAGGAGCTGGCAAAAGATCCTCTGAATTCGCTCTCACGAGCTTACGACATGGTTTTGAATGGAACAGAATTAGGTGGTGGTTCAATTCGTATTAATAAGCCTGAGATGCAGCAACAAGTTTTTAAGGTGCTGGGGATAGGCAAGCAAGAAGCCGAAGAAAAATTCGGATTTCTTCTTGGAGCCCTCAGCTATGGTTGCCCCCCCCATGGAGGAATCGCTTTTGGCTTGGATAGATTGATTATGCTGATGACAAACGCCACTTCAATCCGAGACGTGATTGCTTTTCCAAAAACACAATCAGCTGCCTGTCCGTTAACTGATGCTCCTGGCGCAGTTTCAACGAAGCAGTTAAGAGAGTTGAATATTAGATTGCGTGAACCAGCAAAAGGTCCAGCAGCAGAATAGGGAGTTAAGGCTATGGCGGGTCATAGTAAATGGGCAAATATCAAGCATCGTAAAGCAGGGCAAGATGCTAAGCGAGGAAAAATATTTACTAAAATTATTAGAGAGCTCACGGTTGCTGCGAAATTAGGCGGCGGTAATGTGGTGGATAATCCAAGGCTTCGAGCTGTAGTAGATAAGGCTCTTGCTGCAAATATGACTCGAGACACAATGGACCGAGCCATTTCTCGGGGGGCAGGAACCGCAGAAAGCGATACCCTTGAAGAATTAGTCTATGAAGGCTATGGCCCCAATGGTGTGGCGATTCTAGTGGAAACGCTGACCGATAATAAGAATAGAACTGTGGCCGAAGTACGTCACGGTTTCAGCAAATTTGGGGGTAGCCTAGGCACCAACGGATCAGTAGTCTACTTATTCGAAAAAACCGGCGTCATCAGCTTCTCACCTGGCTGTAATGAAGAGCAAATCATGGAGATTGGTTTGGAATCCGGCGCTCATGATGTTGTCAGCAATGGTGATGGCTCTATCGATGTAATGACTACATTGGAAACTTTTGGCGCTGTTCAAGACGGTTTAAAGGCCGACGGCTTGGAGCCGGAAAATGCAGAGGTAACTATGTTACCTTCCACCGAAATTGATCTTGATCTTGATGGCGCCCAATCTCTGTTAGTACTTATTGAGCATATGGAAGATCTGGATGATGTTCAGAATGTTTACTCGAATGCTAATTTTTCAGATGAGATAGCTAGCCAATTGTAACTTGTGAATTCTCCGTTGCGGTCGCTAAGTTATAAACACCAAGTAACGAGTGCGCTGGCGGTAGATATAATCGACAAGACCCCACCGTAAAAAGGAAAGTGAATGGCCATAATCCTGGGCATTGATCCTGGATCCCGAATTACAGGATATGGTCTGATTAATTCAGTAGGCAATAAACTGGAATATGTCGACTGCGGTTGTTTGCGGACTGAAACTGATTCTCAGCCTGATAGGTTAAAAATAATTTTCAACGAGTTGTGCCTGGTAATTGAAAAATATTCACCGCAAGAAGCAGCAATCGAAGAAGTTTTCATGGGGCGTAATGCGTCTTCAGCATTAAAGCTGGGGCAGGCCCGGGGCAGTGCAATGGTGGCCTGCCTCTCACGGGATCTTCCAGTAGCAGAATATTCCGCTAGGAAGGTAAAGCAGGCAGTAGTTGGTACAGGCGGTGCGGACAAATTACAAGTACAGCATATGGTTAGAGCACTGTTGTCGATAAGTGATAAGATCGCCGAAGATGCAGCTGATGGTTTGGCAATCGCGATTTGCCATGCTAATACTCAAGCTAGCCTGATTAAAATGGCCGGAGCAAAATCATTCAGCAGAAAAAGATTGCATCGGTGAATTAGTGCGCGTTTATTTACATCGAAATTCATTCCCAATAGTTATTAATCATTGATAGTGGTTTAAAGGCAAAATATTGATTGGTCAAATTCGCGGAATCATTGTTGCAAAAAACCCACCAGAGATTCTGGTTGAAGTCGCGGGTATCACCTATGAAATTCAGGTGCCAATGAGTACGCTTTATAAGCTACCAGAGTTAGGTCAGCAATTACTTTTACATACTCACTTCGTGGTGAGGGAAGATGCACAGTTGTTGTATGGTTTCTATGAATCGAAAGATAAGACCATGTTTCGTTCTTTGATTAAAGTTAATGGTGTCGGACCAAAAATGGCATTAGCCATATTGTCTGGAATGGAGCCAGATGAATTTGTTCGGATAGTACGAAGTAATGATGTGACTGCAATGATCAATATGCCGGGCATCGGTAAAAAAACTGCCGAACGGCTAATAATAGAAATGCGCGACCGCTTGAAGGATTGGAGTGCGGTTGAGTCATTAGAATCTGGGTCGAATCCTAAAGAAACGCCGAATTCCATAACGCGTGATGCTGAAACAGCAATGATTAGCTTGGGTTATAAACCCCAGCAAGCTGCCCGGGCTATCGCCATGGTAATGAAAGAAAACAACGATATTACAGACAGTGAAGAATTAATTCGGCACGCATTGAAGAGTATGGCATAGCAATGGAAGAAGAACGTCTTATAGCTGCTACCTCAGACCCTGTGGAAGATTCTCAAGACAGAGCGATTCGACCGAATCAGTTGCAAGAATATATCGGTCAGGAAGAAGTCAAAAAACAGATGGACATCTTCATCAGCGCCGCAAGAAATCGAAATGAGCCACTTGATCATACCTTGGTATTTGGGCCGCCCGGTCTTGGTAAAACTACATTAGCTTACATTATCGCACATGAGTTAAACGTTGCTATTAAGACTACTTCAGGGCCTGTCCTTGAAAAGGCGGGTGACTTGGCGGCAATGTTAACGAATCTCGAAGAGGGAGATGTGCTATTTATTGACGAGATTCATCGATTGAATCCCGCTATTGAGGAGATTCTCTATCCGGCCATGGAAGATTACCAATTAGATATTATGATTGGAGAAGGTCCCGCAGCTCGCTCTATTAAGCTTGATTTGCCTCCGTTTACTTTGGTGGGAGCAACCACCCGAGCTGGCTTGCTTACCTCGCCTCTGCGGGATCGCTTTGGTATTATTCAGCGATTAGAGTTTTATTCCATTGCAGAGCTATCCGAGATAATAATGCGCTCTGCACAAATTCTCGGAACCAGTACCGACGAAGAGGGTGCTACTGAAATTGCTAAAAGGTCTCGGGGGACCCCGAGAGTCGCTAACCGGTTGCTGCGGCGGGTCCGAGATTATTCAGAAGTAAAATCTGACGGCAAAGTAAATATCGATACTGCTGGAAGTGCGCTGGGTATGCTCAGCATCGATAAGAACGGTTTCGATCATATGGATAGGCGGATGCTCATGACCATGATCGAAAAGTTTGATGGAGGGCCTGTTGGTATCGATAGTATTGCTGCTGCTATTAGTGAAGAGCGCGACACTATTGAAGATGTGTTGGAACCCTATTTGATTCAACAAGGGTTCATTATGCGAACGCCAAGGGGACGCGTAGTAACTCAATTTGCTTATCGTCATTTTGGAATTAAGCCTGCCCGGCACATAAATGATCTGTTAAGCGAAACAGATACAGAATAAAGCTTAGAATTTTCTCTTCTCGACACAATTGCGCCATATTTCACCTCTATAAAGACGCTTTTGATCGTCTGAACGTTATTTTTGGCTCGTTAAATCAGCTTTCATAAAACTATTTTCCGGGTCGGCCGAATAAATCCTTGGAAATTACGGATTTCCTCAACAGATTCGCTGTCATAGAGTTAAGCCCTTAGTCATTGTTATAAGGTTTTTTGGAGACTAGAAATTGAACGAAATAAGTGTGCTACAACTGATTCTCGATGCGAGTCCAGCAGTAAAGTTCGTCTTGCTAATACTGTTTTTTGCGTCGATTGTGTCCTGGGTCATGATAGTGCAGCGTTGGTTAGTGCTGTCTTCTGCAACAGAAGGCGTCCGAAGTTTTGAGCAAAGATTCTGGTCGGGGATGGATTTGACCCAGTTGTACAAAGAGGGAAGTCAAATGCAGAAGGAAGAGATTCAGGTTGTTGGTCTAGAGAATCTCTTTAGAGCCGGTTTCAAAGAATTTATGCGCTTGCGGCAACAAGGATCAGTGGATAAAGAAGCGATAATGGAAGGAGCGCAGCGGGCGATGCGAGTAGCCTATTCCCGGGAAGAGGAGAAGCTCGAGAAGCATCTAGCTTTTCTGGCAACAGTCGGATCGGTCACACCCTATATAGGTTTATTTGGTACCGTAATAGGCATCATGAATTCATTTCTTGGGCTGGCTACACAGGGACAGGCCACACTCCAGGTTGTTGCCCCCGGGATTGCTGAAGCTTTGTTTGCTACGGCAATGGGTCTGTTTGCCGCGATACCGGCTGTTGTCGCGTATAACCGATACTCGTCGACGGTTAATTCTATAACTAGCAGCTATATTACTTTTAGTGATGAATTTTCAAGTATTTTGCACCGCCAGATTCACACTACTTAACACAGTCAACAAGCCACTGATTAGTCCAATGGTATTAATTAAGCAAAGAAGGTGATTCGACTATGGAGATGATGGTTCGCAAAAAGCGTAAGCCAATGGCTGAGATTAATGTTGTCCCTTACATTGATGTCATGTTGGTTTTGCTCATAGTTTTCATGGTTACCGCCCCCTTACTCAATCAAGGAATCGAAGTTGATTTGCCTTCAGCTAATAACGAACCCTTGGATATTGATGAAAATCTTGAAACTTTGGTAGTGTCGATTACATCAAATGGAGAGTATTTCTTAAGTGTTGGCGCAACCGGCGATGAAAGAGAAGCTGTTAGTCTGGAAACCGTCGGTGAGCAAGTGAGTCGTATCCTCAACGCGAATCCTGATATTCAGGTATTGATCGAGGGTGATGAGGATGCCGGTTGGGGGGCTATGGTTACGCTAATAACTGCTCTTCAGCAGGCGGGAGTGACTAACCCAAATTTTATTACCCAGCCTTTAGACAGTCTCTGAGTTATATTCCTGCAGCTATGAACAATACGTTTAACAATTTGGTGATCTATAACGGTTATCCCTTATCGGTAGTTGTAGCCATTTTATTTCATATTTTTGTTTTGTCGGTTTTACTTTACTTGCAATCGAATGGCAGAACAGATGTTCTGAATCTTGTGCAGCCTTCTGTGATTACTGCGTTATTTATTGATGAGAATCCGCAAGTTCGAAATGAACAAAATAGAGAGCTTCAGCGCCTAGAAAGAACTGAGCAGGAACGCTTAAACCGAGAGCAGCAACAGCAACAGCAAATTGATGCAGTTCGTGAAAAGGAAGAAGCTGATGCCGCCGCACAGCAACGTGCAGAAGAGGCTGAACGGGAGCGTCAACAAGCTTTATTAGTTGAGCGTGAAGAATTGCAACGGCTTCAAGAAGCTCAGGCTCGGCTAGAAAGAGAACAGGAAAGTTTGGAAAATCAACGCAGAGAGCGCGAAGTAGTTGATGCAGAGCGCGCAAGGCAAGAAGAAGCGAACAATCGAGCGCGCCAGGCGGAAGAGGCTCAGGCAGCTGCTTTACAGGCAGCAAGAACAGAATCGCAATTAGTTCAGAGTGCCACGGGCTTGATTCAGCAGATAGTGCAGGAGAATTGGTCGCGGCCCCCTAGTGCCAGAAATGGCATGCGGGCTATATTGCAGATTAGAATGTTACCAACGGGAGAGCTAGTCGAAGCGACTATTACTCAATCCAGTGGCGATCCGGCGTTCGACAGGTCGGCGGAAAACGCCGTGTATAGGGCGGCGCCGTTCACAGAATTGCAACAATTGCCGATTAGTATCTTTAATACGAATTTCAGATCACTATCACTGATTTTTGAACCTGAGGATTTATTGAATTGAACATAAGACTTAACTCGATGGCGCGTCTATTTACTCAGCTGGCGCTACTATCCTCTTTTATTGCTTTGTCATTTGCGGCCAGAGCAGAGTTGAGCATCCAGATCACCCAAGGAGTCGATAATCCGATTCCTATTTCGGTTGTTCCTTTTACTAACGAAGGTGGGGGCTTTCTTAGTGAAGATATTGCTCAAATTGTAACCAATGATTTGGAGCAAGTGGGTGAATTTAAGGCGTTGTCTCCCGCTAATATGCTGAGCTTGCCGAGCCAGGAGAGAGAAGTTTTCTATCGTGATTGGGGAATTCTGGCTCAGGACTATCTATTGGTTGGAAAAATTGATCGAGAGCTAGGCAGTCAGCTGATTCACGTCCAATATGAGTTTTTTGATATTAATAGAGAAATGAAGCTGGCTGGAGAAGTTTTGACGGGCAGTGTGACCCAGTTAAGAGACATCGGACACGAGATTAGTAATGTGGTATTTGAGGCTGTTACCGGCACACAGGGTGCGTTCACTACTCAAATCCTCTACATCGTCGCGGATTATATCAATCCAGAGCTGACGAATTTTCGGCTAGAGAAGGCAGACTATGATGGGCAGAGAGCCCAAATACTCCTAGAATCACAGGAACCGATTATGTCTCCCAGTTGGTCGCCAACAGGTCAGGATGTAGCTTATGTATCTTTTGAGACTGACCTGCCGCGGATTTACATACAGAATATTGCTACGGGGCAACGTCGTCAGGTTACGAATTACCCGAACATAAATAGTTCTCCAGTCTGGTCTCCGGATGGGAGTAAGTTGGCTATGGTATTGTCAAAAGATGGGAGCCCTGACCTTTATGTGCAAGATTTGAACACCAATCAGCTCCAGCGAGTTACAGATCATCCATCGATCGATACTGAACCTAGCTGGACCCCTGATGGTCGTTCGTTAGTGTTTATGTCCGATCGCACTGGGCAGCCGCAAATCTATCAAATAGAGCTGGGGGCTAGCTCCTTCAATGTCGAACGGCTTACCTACGACTGCTATAACTGTGCGAAAGCCAAGTTCTTGCCTGATGGGGTCAATTTAGTACATGTGCGTCGGGAAACCAGGCAAAGCCCTCAATATCAGATAGCGATACTGAATATCGAAACTCAGCGAGTAATTACCTTAACAGATACTTCTTTGGATGAGTCACCAAGTTTGGCTCCTAATGGCAGCATGATTATGTATGCCACTAAATTCAACGGAAAAGGCGTCTTAGACGCCGTATCCATTGACGGCCGAGTGAAGTTCCGTTTACCATCAACGCAGGGTGATGTACGGGAACCCTCGTGGTCTCCGTTCTTGAATTAAAAGCTACTCGTTTGGCAGCTATTCAGCAAAAAGCTACTGAATTTATATAACGGAAAAAGTCTTTGGAGGACTCACAGCGTGGTAAAACAAAGTAAAAAATATTTTAAAATTGGCTTATTAGTGTGTTCACTATTTGTGCTGGGTGCATGCAGTTCAACTAGTGATAGTGATTCTGACATGGAAGGCGCAACCGATGAAAATGCCAGTAGTAGCGATAATTCTGGCTCTAATGCTAGGAGTAATGCCGGCAGCAATAGCGGTCAGCTCTCACAAGAAGAGATCAGAGCGCAAAATGCGCTTCGTCAGACAGTCTTCTATTTTGATTTCGATATAGCAGAGTTCAAAGCAGATGATCGCGACACATTGACTTTTCATGCTCGTGATTTGGCGTCTAACCCGAATAAGCGCATTCGTCTGGAGGGGCATGCTGATGAGCGCGGCACAAGAGAATATAACTTGGCACTTGGCGAGCGCAGAGCTAATGGCGTTCTTAATTACTTAATTGTTAATGGCGCCTCTCGCTCTCAGATTGAAGTTGTAAGCTATGGTGAAGAGAGCCCGTCACAAAGTGGCCAATCTGAGCAAGCCTACAGTCGTAATCGTCGAGTAGAAGTAGTCGGCAGATAGAACTATATGCAAAAATCCCTGATGGCTGCAGCCAGTAAAGTTTGCCTACTTCTGTATGCATCTTTCCTTAGTTCGGTGGTTGCAGCTCAGGGGGCTAGCTCCGTTGTGGAGTCTCGGGGTTTCACCCCAGGACAATCTTCGAACCAAATTTCAAACCAATCCTCTCAGCAAACACCGTTTAGTAACAACGATGGTCTTTCTTTACTGTTGGATCAAAATCAACAATTACAGGCTGAGGTTCAAGCGTTACGAGGATTGGTAGAGGAGCAGGACTTCGAAATTCGAAAAATACAGCGTGATTCCCTTAGTCGCTATACTAATACGGATGATAGGCTGAGCTCTCTCGAGAGTGGCGCTGTAGCCAATATCACAATTCCTCTTGCAGATAATCTTTCCACCTCAACGAATGATTTGCCGCCAGCAACAATAACCAGGGATCGACCGTTGACCAGAGGCGCGCTTGATGGAATTAATGTTACCAATGACGCTCCTAATCAGGCTAATACCAATAGTGCTGCTCTGGGAGTGCCGGTAGTGCCGGTACTACCTCGTAATTCTAGTAGGGGCACTCTGCAGCCCGCTGTGCTAAGTGAACAGCAACTTTACCAAATGGCTTATGATTCCGTTATTAACAGTAATTTTGAGCGTTCTCTTGCAGAATTCGATCAGTACTTAAGCATCTATGACGGAGGGCGGTTTGTTACTAATGCTCATTACTGGAAAGGGCAAGCTTATCTCTATCTTAACCGTTACTCGGAAGCCAAAGATTCCTATGAAATAATTTTGAATCAGCACGCTGATTCGGCGAAGCTTCCTGATGCAATGTATGGGCTCGGCCTAGCCTATCAGGGCTTAGGCAATATTCTTCAAGCTAAACAACTGTTGAATGACATTAAGAGAAGATTTCCAAATACTGGTGTGGCCAACTTAGCTGATACTCGCCTCTTATCTTTGGACTAAAACACGACTGAAGTAAGCAGTTAAGATTGCAATTCTCAGCTGCTTTCGCCGTGCGATGTAATTTCAATCAAATCAAATATTAAATGCTTGACAATCCAACACTCCGAATTACTGAAATATTTCACTCACTTCAAGGTGAGGCAAAAACTGTGGGATGCCCAACAGTTTTTGTTCGTTTGACTGGCTGCCCGCTTAGGTGCCAATACTGCGATACAACCTATGCTTTTGAGGGGGGAGAAATCCACGACCTTGCAGCGATTAAGAGCAAAGTAATGGAGCTGGGTGCTAAAAAAGTAACTATTACTGGTGGTGAGCCATTAGCGCAGCCGAATGTGTTCCTGCTGATGACTTTGTTATGTGATATTGGGCTTGAGCTTTCCTTGGAAACAAGTGGTGCCATGTCCTTAGACGAAGTGGATGAAAGAGTTTCGATTGTACTGGATTTAAAGACACCTGGCTCTTTGGAGTGTGATCGAAATAAGATGGAGAATATTTCACTCCTCAAACTCAAAGACCAAATCAAATTTGTTATCTGTGATCGCTCTGATTATGAGTGGGCAAAAGCGAAAATAGACCAATTGCAACTCGGAGTAAAAGTTGGTGAGCTATTATTCTCTCCTTCCTATGAGCAATTGAAACCAATGCAATTGGCGCAATGGGTTTTAGAGGATAGCTTAGATGTCCGTGTCCAACTACAATTACACAAAATTATTTGGGGAAATGAACCCGGTCGTTAGCTTTTAAGTATATTCGCCTACTGAAAAGATGCTCTCTATTGATTCAATCAACCAACGAACCAAGAAATAGAAAAAATAAATCATGAGTTCAGAAATTAAAAAAAATAAAGCCGTGATTTTGGTCTCCGGTGGTCTGGATTCTGCAACATGCTTGGCTATAGCTAAAAACTCGGGCTATAGCTGCTATGCATTGAGCTTTGATTATGGGCAACGCGCCAGCAGCGAGCTTGAGGCGGCCAGTCGGTTGGCTGGTTATGCAGACGTTGTTGAACATAAGACTGTTAAATTGGATATGGGGCAAATCGGAGGCTCGGCGCTAACAGATGCGGCTATTTCAATTCCCGAAGAGGAATCAACTGGGATCCCGATTACCTATGTTCCTGCACGCAATACAGTTTTCTTATCTTATGCATTGGCTTGGGCTGAAGTAGTAGCTGCAGACGCAATTTATATCGGTGTTAATTCTCTTGATTATTCTGGCTACCCCGATTGCCGACCTGCATACATTGAGGCCTTTCAGAAAGTCATAAATTTGGCTACTAAGATGGGTGTAGAAGGTAAAAGCATTAATTTAGCGACGCCACTTATAGATTTAACTAAAGCCGAGATTATCAAGGCTGGTGTTAGGCTTGGAGTTGATTATGGTCTTACGGTTTCTTGTTATCAGGCAACTGAAGATGGTCTAGCCTGTGGGCGCTGCGACAGTTGCAGGTTCCGCAAACAGGGCTTTCAGGATGCTGGGCTCCATGATCCTACTCGATATAATGAGAAATTCACTTAGATTTTTCCCTCTGTGGATTTTCCCGACATGATTACTGTTAGAAAAATTTGCTGATGACTTGTCTTTTTTTATTTTGATAGTACTATGTCGCCCTTTCATGGGGCGTTAGCTCAGTCGGTAGAGCAGTTGGCTTTTAACCAATTGGTCGTGCGTTCGAGTCGCACACGCCCCACCATATTCCTCTCAGTTTCAATACATCAGCTTCGATATAGTTGCTGGACCTGTCAATTCTATTCACCCAGTAAGATTGTTTACAAAGGCATTTAAGCTCATGAACCGAGTAAGCTGTGTCTGCGATCATGTGAGAGTCCTAATCTAAGCCTCAATGATGATCCTATGATAAAATCTTAGAAACGACGTTCTGTATATAGAGATAGTTACGCATAGGTGTAGACAGCAACCCTTTTATGGAAACTCCCACAATTGATAATTCATTAGCAACTGACACTGCTATTGTTCGCCGATTTCTCGATGGCGCGACGCCCAGTGCGCATTTGAATGACGCTGATGAGCTTGAGTATCTCGAAAAAATTGCTCAACTCATGACTGAGAAGAAAGCCAAGCTTGTGGCTCACTATTACACGGACCCGGTATTGCAAGACTTGGCTGAAGCAACGGGTGGTTTTGTTGGCGATAGCTTGGAGATGGCAAAATTTGGGAAAGAAGTAGAGGCAGAGATTCTTATCGTTGCTGGCGTTCGATTTATGGGGGAATCTGCAAAAATTCTCAGTCCAGAAAAAACCGTTGTTATGCCAACGTTGGAAGCAACCTGTTCTCTAGATATTGGCTGTTCGATCGGTAAGTTTTCAGCATTCTGTGATGCCAATCCAGATCGAACGATTGTGGTCTATGCAAACACATCTGCTGCTGTTAAAGCTCGTGCAGATTGGGTAGTTACGTCAAGTATCGCGCTCGATGTTGTAGAACATCTGATGGATGCGGGTAAAAAAATTCTTTGGGCGCCGGATAAGCATTTGGGTTCTTATCTCAAGAAAACCACCGGCGCAGATATGTTGTTGTGGAATGCCGCATGTATTGTGCATGAGGAATTTAAGGCTCGAGGTTTAGAGAATATGCGTCAGCTGTATCCTCAAGCTGCAATCCTTGCTCACCCGGAGTCACCTGATTCTGTGTTAGAGCTAGCAGACGTTATAGGGTCGACCACGCAGATCATAAAGGCGGCTCAGGTATTGCCGAATGCAGAAATCATTGTGGCTACAGACCAAGGAATTTTTCACAAGCTCCAAAAGTTAGCGCCAGAGAAAACCTTTATAATTGCACCTACTGCGGGCAATGATGCTACTTGTCGCAGCTGTGCTCACTGCCCCTGGATGGCAATGAACTCTCTGCCTAGGCTTTATGATTCTCTATCTAATGAAGCGAATGAAATTCTCGTTGATGCTGATTTGGCAGCACAAGCGATGGTGCCATTACAACGAATGTTAGATTTTGCCGCAGAAAATCAGCTTAAGGTGAGAGGTAAAGCTTAGCTTTAGTTTTTTTAACCGTTCAGATCTCGCTGCATTTGTTCAACATCACGAATTTTTTGTTTGAGCCTAGCGAGTTCAGCAGGAGCGCTGCCTTTTTCAGTTTCTATACGTACGGCAAACTTAAGCTGTTCTCTTGAAGATCTATAATCTCCAATTAGGCGAAAGAACTCAGCTCTGGATTGGTGCACAGCGCTAATGTTGCCTGCCTGCCCTTGAGTATCGGCTAACTTGAACCAAAGATTGTGGTCATCAGGCCGCAATAGGGCGTGTTGTAGCATGGTTTCAGCGGCTTGTGAAAATGCCCGCATTTCTATCAACGCATCAATATAAGCCATTACTAGAGCGTGGTTGTCGGGATTGATTTCCATATGACGCTGCAAAAATTGAATAGCCTGTGCAGGTTCATTTTGTTCTGTGTAAAACTCTGCTTGAGTTGCGACGTAGCTTATCTGGTTAGGATCTTTCTCCAACAGGGGCGCCAGTGTGGCATTGGCAAGATTGTATTCTTTATTTTCATAGTAGGCGATTGCAAGATTATATCGCGCTGCGTCACGGTCGAATTCTAATAAACTTTGTTGCAGTTTGTCTTTTGATTGAGAGACGTACGCCTCTTTGTCGTTAGCGTAGTGACCAAGAACTCGAGACCGTACAACCTGATATTCTAAATTGTCCGCGTAGTTTCGAAGAGGGTAGCGGACTGCCCTACCTCGAGCATCAGCGACGCGAGATTCTGTTACTGGGTGAGTTAATAAGAACTCAGGAGGGCGGCGCCCAAATCTATTGATAGCAACGAGGCGCTCAAATAATGCGGACATACCATTAGGGTTGAAGCCAGCGGCAAACATAGTGTCTTGTCCGACTCGATCGGCTTCCGCTTCATTGTTTCGACTGAAGCGTAATTGGTTCTCGACGGCGCGCCCTTGGGCGGCGGCAATGGCCGCCTGACCGTGCCCAGCATCTGAAGTCGCCATAATTAAAATGCTGGCCATCATGGTCGCGATTTGGGGAATGCTTCCCGCTTGGGCTTCATCCACGGTCCGAGCAAAGTGTCGTTGACTCACGTGGGCGATCTCGTGGGCCATGACAGAAACAAATTCTGCCTCGGTCTGGGCATTAAGGAATAAGCCGGTATTTACACCGATTATTCCCCCGGGGGCTGCAAAAGCATTTAAATCTTCGCTATCGATGACAACGAACGACAATCGATGATCTTTAAGCTGGCTACGTGACGCTACCTTGTAGGTGACATTTTCTAAATAGTCATTGAGAAGGGCATCAGGAATCGTTGGAGCGCTACGCCTTAGTTGGCTGAGGAATTGCCGCCCCATCTGGTACTCATCGTCCAGAGAGACGGTTCCTGAGAATCGATCGCCGAGGGAAGGCAGTTGCGATTGAGCTACGGCCGAAAGACTGAGAAATCCAGCCAACAGTGCTATAGAGACTGAAGATAAGGATGGTTTCAGCAAGTGTGAAAGCATAGTTTTAACCACATTACTGTGTAAAATTCAGAATACCACAAATAATTGTACTTGATTAGCAGCAACATCTCCCCGTCAGCAAGGATTTGAGAAGTGAAATTACTGTCAAACCAAGGAATAATGGGGCTTTCTCGCCGATAGCTTGATAAAATAGCAGGATGAGTGTTAATGCCGATATAGAGATTGATCTGTCAGGGCTGGAGTGTCCAATGCCGCTGTTGAAAGCGAAATTGGCATTAAATCGTATGCAACCGCAAGAAGTGTTAAAAGTCGTTGCGACCGATCCTGGGTCAGAGAAGGATTTTTATCTTTTTGTAAAACAGAGCGATCACCAGATTCTCGATTTTCAAAAAGACGATAGTGCTTATTTCTATTGGATTAGAAAAGGCTAGAGTTCGGGGGCTCCGTTCAATGAAAAAATTACTTAACGATTTTATTGATCGTTATTTTCACGATGAAGAATCAATTATTTTAGTGATTCTGCTTTCCGCCGGCTTGGTGGTTTTACTCCTGCTTGGAAGTATTCTGGCGCCACTTATTGCGGCGATAATAGTTGCCTATCTTATGCAGGGTTTAGTTAACCTTTTACTAAAATACAATTTATCGAATCGCTTGGCATTTTCACTTGTATACACATTATTCATTGGTGTGTTTTTGGTAGTTCTTTTATTTCTTCTGCCTCAGGCTGGCAGTCAGCTGCGTCGCTTGGTCACTGAATTGCCAAACCTTATTACACAATGGCAAAGCAGTCTCCAATTGTTGGCCGAGAACTATCCGGGTTTGTTTTCGGAACAGCAGGTCGATGGCTTTATTGAAGGGCTTGTTGGCGAATTAGGCGGCTTTGGACAGACTATTCTGGAATATTCACTGGCTAGTCTTCCGGATATTTTTGCTTGGTTCGTTTTTATAATTCTGGTTCCGGTTCTGGTTTTCTTTGTGATGAAGGATAAGCAAATGTTGGTAAATTGGGTAGGTAATTTTCTGCCCCGCAATAGACCCCTGATGATTGGTATTTGGCAGGAAATGGACGAGCAAATATCGAACTATATTCGAGGCAAAGCTGTAGAGATCTTGATTGTTGGAAGCGTCAGTTACCTAACCTTCGTGGTACTAGGCATCAACTACGCGATACTACTGTCTGTGCTGGTGGGTCTGTCTGTAATTGTGCCGTATATAGGAGCCACAGCAGTAACGATTCCTATAGCAGCAGTGGCCTATGTACAGTGGGGAATTGGCAGTGAATTTTATACTGCATTAATTGTCTATTTTATTTTGCAAATCATAGATGGCAACGTGTTGGTGCCCGTAATTTTTTCTGAAGCTGTGAATTTACATCCTGTTGCCATAATCGCAGCAGTGCTCGTGTTTGGCGGGGTTTGGGGCTTAGCGGGCGTATTTTTTGCGATACCCCTAGCGACACTAATTAAGGCGATCATCAATGCTTGGCCGGGCAAGATGCAGACTAAGTCAGTTAAATCATCATCTGCGTGAGGTTTTGGTTGAATTTTCGACAATGTGGTAAAATCCCCCGTCAGGCAATTCAGTAAACTCAGTAAACCAATATAGTAGAGCCAAGTAGCGAAAATATGTACGCAAAACTTCAAGGTAGTATTGTAGCTATAGTTACGCCCATGCATACCGACGGCTCGGTAGACTTGCCTACGTTCGATCGTCTTATTGAATGGCATATCGATGCGGGTACCGATGCGATTGTGGTTGTAGGTACAACAGGCGAGTCAGCGACACTAACCACTCAAGAGCATTGTGATTTGGTTGCTCATTGCGTGGAGGTGGTTGCTCAGCGTGTTCCCGTTATAGCGGGTACGGGCTCAAACTCGACTGATGAAGCTTTGTCTTTTACCCAATCAGCAAAAGAGCATAATGCTGACGCCTGTCTGCTTGTTACTCCTTACTATAACCGGCCTTCACAAGAGGGGCTATATCAGCACTTTAAAGTAGTTGCAGAAGGCGTAGATATTCCGCAGATTTTATATAATGTACCAGGGCGCACTGCCTGCGACCTCGCTTTAGAAACGGTTGAGCGTCTCGCTGATTTAGAAAATATCGTTGGGATAAAAGATGCGACAGGTGATATTGTGCGCGGGCAGCAGTTAATTGAGCGCTGTGGCGATCGCCTTGCAATATACAGTGGTGAAGATGCGATCAGCTTGCCGTTGATTTTGAGTGGTGCTGATGGCGCTATCTCAGTCACGGCAAATGTTGCGCCGCAGCAAATGGCCCAGATGTGCGCCTTGGCTCTAGCGGGAAATACCGAGGCAGCTCAGGCCGTAGATGACCAGCTGGTATCACTTCATCAAGATTTATTCCTTGAAGCAAACCCTATTCCGGTGAAGTGGGCATTGCAAAAAATGGGCATGATTGGCCCAGGAATTAGACTTCCATTAGTGGAACTTGAAGAGAAATATCAACTCCAAGTAAGTGAGGCATTACGCCAGGCGGGAATACAGTTGTCTGTTGCTGCATAACAACTTGTGCAACATTTGACTCTGCAAGGGTTTGCTTTAGAACTAATGCTTCAGGAAATAATTATTTAAAATAGAATTATGGAAAAGATTTAATGTTTAAACGAATACTACTTGTACTGCTGTCACTCAATCTGAATGCTTGCGGCTTTTTGTTCGGAGATGCGGGTATTTTTCGAGATCGAGGCGGTAACTATAATGAGGCGCTAATCTTGCCTCCAATGGAAATTTCTGATGAGCTAGATAGCTATACATTGGACCAGCTTTACGTAATACCAGAACAATTTGCACTGAATTTAGAAGAATTTGATGGCGTTCCTATGCCTAATCCCATCGAAACAAAAAGGAGAGAAGGTGTCATCATCCAGAATCTCGCAGATCGTCGCTGGGTAGTGCTAGATGCTACCCCCGGCCAGGTATGGCCTCTAGTGAGAGATTATTGGACAGAGTTACAAGTCATCTTGGATTATGAAAATCCTAGCAGCGGCATTATGGAGACAGCTTGGTTAGAAGTTGAAAATGACCTTTTGACTCGCCATAAGTACCGCATAACCATCGAGCCGGGATTGCACTCAGGCTATTCTGAGATATATGTAAGGCACTTTGAGAATCTGCGCTCTGACAGAATCCCTCTAATTATTAATTGGCCAGAGGAATCCTCATCGCCGGATTTAGAGCGACAAATTATTGATTCGATATCCCAGTATTTAGCTGATAGGAACGATGTCTACCAGGCTTCATCCGCAAGCTTGCTCGCCGGTAGTATCGAAGCAGAGCGAAAGGCAAATATTGTCGAGAACGATGATGGAGAACAAATACTGCAGTTACGAATTGACTATGCTCGAGCTTGGGTGCAAATTCGACAAGCTCTGGAAAGTGCTGAAATCGCAATTGTTGAAAGTGATAGAGATGAAAAATTTTTCAACGTGAAATTTGCGGGCATTATTGCGGAAGAAGACGGGCCAGGCTTAATAGGGAGGTTTTTTGGTGGCAATGGTGTGGAAATCGCTGTAGAGAAAGATTTTGTTGTGCGTCTGGTTGAATTGGATTCGACAGTGAATATCGAAACTCAGGAGCTAGAAGGGGCGGAAGAGCCCTCCGAGCTAACCTTAGAGCTATTGCAAGTTATCAACGACAACTTGAGCTAGCCACAATTCTTCTATGCTTGCTGCGATTCAGCAAGTCAAAGAGCCCTAACCATTCATGATAACTCTTAGCCTCTCTGTTGCTGGACTACTTCTTGTTGCCGCAGCGATATGTATTTTCTATTTATCCAAACGCATTCAATTCTTATCTGTAGCAGAGGCATCCATTAGAGAAAGGTTGTTGGCAAAGGAATTGGAAGTGGGGAAAATCCAAAACACCTTGAATAAATCTGAGGAAGCTGCAGTTTCGCTGCAATCACAGTTGCAAGTTTTTAGAGAGGATAACGCTCGGCTAACAATATCTCTGGAATTCGAGACGAAACAATTTGAAGAGAAAATGTCCTTGTTGAACGAATCGCGGGATCAACTCGGCGTTGCTTTTAAGAATATTGCCAATGAAATATTCGATGACAAGAGTAAGAAATTCACAGAGACTAATAAAGAATCGCTGTCTGCGGTGTTAAACCCATTGCAAGAAAAAATAGTACAATTTGAAAAGCGAGTCGAAGATACTTATGACAAGGAAGCGAAAGAGCGGTTTTCTTTAGCTAAAGAAATTGAAAACCTACAGAAATTAAATAGCAAAATTAGCGAAGATGCGGTTAACCTAACCAACGCGCTAAAAGGTGATAATAAAACCCAGGGGTCTTGGGGAGAGTTTGTTCTTGAATCGATTCTGGAGAAATCAGGCTTGGTTAAGGGGCGAGAATACGATGTACAGGTAAGTTTGAAGGCAGAGGATGGCAGTAAATCACAACCGGATGTGATTGTTCACTTGCCGGAGTCCAGAGATATTATTATCGACTCTAAGGTTTCGCTTAAAGCTTGGGATGGTTTTTGTGCGAGTGAGGATGAGGGCGAGAAATCAGAACTATTGAGCCAACATATTCAATCCGTGAGAATGCATGTCAAATCCCTATCAGGGAAGGATTATCAGAATTTGGCGGGGATAAACTCTTTAGATTATGTCTTTTTGTTTATGCCTATAGAGGCGGCCTACTCGATAGCAATTCAAAATGATCCTGAGCTATCTCAACACGCTTTTGAGCGGAATATAATTTTTGTTGGGCCTACCACTCTGTTAACTACATTAAAGACTGTACAAAATTTGTGGCGCTTGGCGCAACAGAATCGAAATGCCAATGAGATAGCAGAAAAGGCGGGCGCATTGTATGATAAATTTGTCGCTTTTGTAGATGACTTAGATGAGGTTGGCGTGAAAATTGATGCAAGTAAGAAAAGCTTCGAAAAGGCTCAAAATAAACTTCTTACTGGTAGAGGTAACCTTATTAAACGCGCTGAAGCGCTTAAAGAGCTTGGCGCAAAAACTTCTAAGAAACAAAAACCTGATGTCGTGGGTTCTGCGCTCGAGGACGATAAGCGAAGAGTTGTTTCCAAAGCTGAAATTGAACCATCAGAAAATGGGGATAAAAAAACCCGCCATTAATTGTTCTTCCTGGGCTAAATTAAAAATCACTACTCGGCTGTAAATCATTACTTCCCTCATCCCTCATGCTTAAAGATATACACAACTTTCTGGCTTGTGAGACGCCTGCTGAATGGATTGAAAGGGCGTTAGACCAGCAGTGTTTGCTATTAATTGATCATGCGAATTGCGAAAAAAAGGCAGCTTCTACAGCGATGAACCTTATGTATTTGCATACGGAGAAGCCTGATCTTTTGACTAAAATGTCTCAGCTTGCACGTGAAGAATTACTCCATTTCCAACAAGTCGTGGAACTGATGCGGCAACGGGATGTAAGATATGTCCGTCTCAGTCCGTCGAGATATGCAGCTGGATTACGATCATTATTCAATAAACAGGATAACAACCAACATCTTATAGATACTTTGATTGCGGGTGCTTTTATAGAGGCTCGCTCTTGTGAGCGCTTCGAAAAATTAGAACCTCTGCTTGATAAAGCGCTGGGGAAATTCTACGGTAGTTTGTTGAAATCTGAGTTGAGGCATTTTCAAGATTATCTTGAATTGGCGCGCAGTTACAGTGATGGCGATATAAGTGCAAGAGTAAAACTTTTCGCCACCACAGAAGCAGAGCTTATTTCTAGCAAAGATACGCAATTTCGATTCCATAGTGGCTTACCAGCGTAGGTTTTTTCTAGATATCTTCTAGATATCAATCCCCCTATGTTAATAATTCGAGCTAATTGTTGCAGGAGATTGGTTCAATTAAGTTATCACCTAACTTTTCCCGCAGTAATTGTAATTGAGAGCAGGGTATACCTTCATTACCGATCAGGCTAACAGAGGTGAGGGAGTTAATGGTTAGCAGAGGGGCGATATCGAGTATTGCATTGTTCATTAGATTCAAACCTCCCAGTTCCTGAAGGTTCTCCAAAGGAGTGATATTTGAAACCTGATTGTTCGCTAGGTCCAGAAACCTCAATTGGGTTAATTGTCCGATATTATTCAGATCATTAACTTCTGAATCTGCGCACGATAATACAGTTAGCTCTAGAGCACTGCGGATATTTTGTTGCTCAATAGCGAGATTAATACAACCTTGCAGATCTGGGTCGGTAACTTCATTGGAAATCAACCTGCCTGTAGGGTCAAAAAGAGCCTGATTATTAACTGAAACTGTAAATTGTTGTGAGCAGGACATAGTGAGTAAAACTAAACTCATTCCGACAGAATTACGTGTGAATTTAACTACTGAATGCATAACCTAATATGTTGATTACCTTGAGTTAATCTGAAACTATTTGTCAGTTATTGAATGCCTGAAATACTTTATTTAAGAGATAATTTCTGAGAAAGCACGGTCTTGCCTTGCTGGTATTTCGAGCTTATCCCAGTTAGTATGCCCATCGAATTATTATTGTCGAGATTGAAACCCTTTCGACAGAATTTGTCCATCGAATATGTCCTCTTTAGCTCAAGCATCTTTGAGTATAAGAAAAGAAGTTAGACTAAAGGTAGTTATTAGGGAATTTCTTATGAATAGATTGTTTAAACAAGTCACTCAATTCACTGTGTCTTTTGCGCTAATGGGTCTGAGTTATCAGACAATTGCTCAGACAGAGATAGATTTAGGAAATGAAGATGATCGAATAGCCTATGCGCTCGGTGTAAATATTGGTCAAAACCTAGCGTCACAGGGCTTGTTAGACGATGTGGATTTAAAGACATTCTTTGCTGGCATGCTGGATGCTGTAACCGGTGAGCCAAAGTTGAGTGATGAAGAAATGTTTGCTGCGATACAAACTTTCCAGCAGCGGGTGGAGGAGGAAGCTCAAGCTGCTGTTTCTGGGAATTTAGCTGAGAGCGCGGAATTCCTAAGCATTAATTCTACCAAAGAGGGTGTAGTTACATTGGAGTCTGGCCTCCAGTATTTAGTTCTGGAATCAGGTGAAGATGATGCGGCCTCACCAACAGCTGAGGATGCTGTCCTCGCTCACTATCATGGGACATTATCTGATGGCACTGTTTTTGATAGCTCTGTTGATCGGGAAGAGCCTGCCCAGTTCGGCCTAAATCAAGTGATTTCAGGTTGGACTGAAGCATTGCAATTAATGAAAATTGGTGACAAATGGCGTCTTTTTCTGCCTCCAAATCTAGCCTACGGTGAAGCGTCTCCGACGCCAGCTATTCCACCGAACTCTGCGCTAATATTTGACGTTGAGTTGCTAGAAATTCGTTAAAAGCCACGTCCACTTGAAAGCTGTCGACAGTTTTCAATAATCTAAAGATTCAACTACATGAGCGATGAAAAATTCAATCAGGAATTGTTGAGTTTTATCCAACATTCCCCTACTCCGTTCCATGCTGTCCATAGCATGGCTGAAATGCTTAGAAGAGGAGGTTTTGAAGAATTAGACGAAGCTAAATCCTGGAGTCTTCAGAGAGGTAGTAGCTATTTCGTTATTAGGAATGGATCAGCATTAGTTGCTTTTCGTTATGGAAATAAAAGTCTGCTAGATAATGGGCTAAGAATCTCTGGTGCTCATACCGATAGCCCCTGTTTAAAAATTAAACCCAATCCAGAAATTAACAAACATAATTTTCTTCAACTAGGAGTAGAAATCTATGGTGGAGCATTGCTTTATCCATGGTTCGATCGTGATCTTTCAATGGCAGGGCGGGTAGATTTCGAAACCGATAATGGAGAGCTTTCCTCCTGCTTAGTTGATTTTCGCGACCCAATTGCGTTTATTCCTAGTTTGGCCATTCATTTGGATCGAAATGCAAACGATGGTCGCAAGATTGATAAGCATAAGGAGTTACCACCAATTCTTGCGCAGCTGGAGATAGATGAGCAATTTAGTTTTGATGATTTTTTACTGCGTCATATCGAAGGGTTTTGTGAGGTAGAGAATGCAGCAAAAGTGCTTTCATATGATTTATCGCTGTACGATTCGCAAAGTCCATCGTTTGTAGGTATTAAAAAGCAATTTATGGCATCTGCAAGATTGGATAATCTTTTGAGTTGTTTTATTGCCTGCAAGTCATTATTGGTTTGCGAAAATCTGCACTGCAGTATGCTGGTTTGCAATGATCATGAAGAGGTAGGTAGCGCTTCTAGTTCGGGAGCTCAAGGCCCATTTTTAAAATCAGTGTTAGAGCGACTAATATCTTCTGAAGACGAGTCAAGAGACGCTTTTGAGCGGGTTATGCGACAATCGCTGTTGTTTTCTATAGATAATGCTCATGGTGTGCATCCAAATTTTTCCGAAAAGCACGACGACAAACACATGCCTCTTCTGAATGGCGGTCCTGTTATAAAGGTTAATGCAAACCAACGTTATGCAAGCAATAGTGAATCGATAGCCTTGGTTAAATCTCTTTGTAAAAAATTAAGGCTCCCTTATCAGTCATTTGCTATGCGAACGGGAATGGCGTGTGGTAGCACTATTGGGCCAATTACCGCTGCCGAGTTAGGGATCACTACCTTGGATATTGGAGTGGCAAGCTTTGGTATGCATTCAATTCGAGAAATAGTTGGTTCAGCGGACTCGATTACTATTAATTCGATCGTCACGGCTTACTTCAATCGATAGATAGTTGAAAGTTGGAACTAATCCATTCTTTGTTTTTTCAACTCTCTCATCAGAAAGCGGGCAGGGTTGAGACTTTGTGCTTGTGCCGAGCTAAGCGGTGAGTTTTCCTTACTCATTAGGCTTGCTAAAAACTCTCCACTGAGCGGACAACTCGTTAACCCGTTTGAGCCATGGGCCACATTTACAAAAAGCCCAGGATAATATGCCCCGGCCTTGTTAATTATCGCCTTAGCATTTCTGCTTAATTCGGAAAAATCTATTCGCATCTGACTCCAGTCCGGGATCAATCCAACTATGGGAACTCTATCAGCAGAGTGACATCTAACGGCAACTTGCTCGGTGGCGGCTATGTCGCCCAGGTAATTCTCGTCAGCAAATAATTCCTGAGCAAATGCTATATTCGAATTACTAAATTCATGAAATTGTGAATTTTCTGTATAAAGGTTTTCATAGCTAGCGGAAATACAATGCTCATTATTATATGATGGAAATATGCTGCGGGTACCGCTGACGACTGTTGCTAAATTATTGCTGACGTCTGTTGCTGATAATAATGTGCTATGGCCTCTGATGGGTTCCAAATTAATTTGGGATAAGCAGTCGAACTGATTGGCGCTGGCTGCAGTACAGATAATCACATTGTTTCCATTAAATTCTCGCGAACCCACGGAGTTGAGGGCGCTCCATCCTTCTCCCGCTGATTCTATTTTTGTAATTTCCGTATTAAAAACATGGTGAATGTTTGGATGTTCTAAATATGCTTCACAGAGTGAATGTGGATCAACCCAGCCGCCACCAGGAAAGAAGACCCCATCGTCTCTCAAGGTAGCGTTCGCGATGGCTCCAAGTGCATCAGAGCTCATAGGTTTTGCTACCGCCTCATCGTAGAGAGAGCACAGTAGTTCGGGGGTAACCGAATGGCTCTTGTTCATAGCTCCGTTCAGTTGGATTACACCGCATTCCTGCCAAGCGAACTTGCCCTGTTGTGAAAGATAACCAAACTGGCGTCGGGCATATATGAAACATTGTAGGTAAAACTCGCTGATAGCAGATTGAGTCTTGAATAGACGACAGCGCAATGAAAGTTGGGCTATCCCGGAGGCGCAGGAAGCTGGCTTTGAGCCTTTTTCTACGACAGTGACTTCCCAGCCTCTTAATGCCAAGGAATACGCAGTGCAGCAGCCAGCGAGGCCAGCACCTATAACCAGTGCAGTGCGAGTTACGGCTTTGGGTAACGGATACTCATGCCATTGGGGGACGATTGCTTCCCGATCAGAGGATTGTTTATGAGTTTGTTTTTTTTTGATTTTCGGGAGATAAGATGCGCAGAGCATATGCCGTTTTCTGGCAAATCCATTCTTTTTTTCTGTTAAAAACCCAACTTCTGTTAACCCATTTCTTACTTTGGCAGCAACACTATAAGTCGCCAAGCTGGCGCCATGTGCGCTGTTTTTTGCAATTTTTTGAAAAATAGAATCTGACCATAAATCCTCATTTAATTGAGGACTAAAACCATCAAGATACCAGCAGTCGACTACGGAACGATGGTAATTATTAAGCTTGCTTAATTGTTCTTTTGCATCACCAAAGTATAGATCTAAAATAATATCTCCGGTCAAGATGATGCGATGACACCCACTGCTATGGTCATCATAAGAGGTCAAAAGTCCTTCGCTGAGGGTTTCAAATTGGGGCCATACTGCCAATATCTTTTGTAGATCTGGTTTTGAGATGGGGTATTTCTCGAAGGCTAAATAATGCAATGAGCGAGGGTGTTGCGAGGTGAGCTGCCATTGATGGCAGGTTTGTAAAAAATTCAGTCCAGTTCCAAAGCCAATTTCAGCAATTGTGAATACTGAACATTCATTTTTTTGTTCCTGCCAACGATTGATTAGATTATTGCCATTTATGAAAACATGCAGACTTTCTCCGAGTGCGTCATCCTCTGAATGGTATATGTCATCGAATTTGTTTGAATAGGGAAGACCGGAATCTAACCAACGAATGTTAGCTCGACTAACTTTCATACATTCACTTTGATTTTCATTGGTTCTTTTAAATTATAGTAAGCTGCATTGCTGCATATCATGGCTATAGGGCCGTTACAATCGCAGCCTACTATAGCACTCTGTTTGTCACAAAGGTTGGATGCAATAGATAGAGAGCGCGAGATTGAAAATTTAGAAAAGGGTAGAAAAAGGTTGAAGCTATCATTGCGTCTTATTAAATTCTGGTACTAGCTTACTCACAGTGACTCGTTTCACGATATAGGCGTTAACTCCATCCTGCAGCCCTTCTTCGAGGTTCTTCTTATTGCCCTTAGTGCTATTATTTTAAATGGTATTTCAATGAATTTCTTTTCTAGCAGAATTAGCTTAAGTATATCTAAGCATGAAATGATTGGCATGTTGAGATCACCAAGTAATAGCTTGTAGGGCTTAGATTGATAAAAAATTTGGTTTATATGTGCTTGAGAATGTTCAATACAGATCGTTGTGGCGAGCAGTCGCCGATGAAGAGAAGATAGGGTAAAATGCCGCACTTTTGTTGTGGCTCCCAAGGCTATTTCTGCTGCATTCTAAATGCTCGAGAGATTTGGAGGTAATTGGCAGCACATTTCATGGTCAGAGAACGCTCAGTAATTGAGCTCTCTGTAATTTATCTTGGCTTTTACCGTGTGCTTATGCCGAATAATGGCGCCAGGTGCTGATGAGAATCTATAAGATGCTGGAAATTAATAGTCAGCTGTCATTGCTAAAAGAGCTAAAGACTAGAATCAATAGCCTCCGGGGGTATCTTTGACTATGAAACAAAACAAGATCGCCTTGACGAAGTTGCTCTAGAACTCGGAGAGTCATCAGTTTGGGATCGTCCAGAATATGCCCAATCTCTAGGCAAAGAAAAATCAGAGCTCGAAAATGTAGTCCACACGATTGACAAGATTTACTTAGGAATCAGTGAGCTGAAAGAGCTTTTCTCTCTTGCTCAGGAAGAGTCTGATCAAGAATTGTACGATGTAGCCAGTACTGAATTAAATTCCCTCGAATCGCAGCTTGATAAACTAGAATTCAGACGTATGTTTTCTGGGCAAATGGATTCCGCGGCCGCTTATTTAGATATTCAGGCGGGTTCTGGTGGCACAGAGGCCCAGGATTGGGCTGAAATGCTATTGCGCATGTATTTGCGTTGGGCAGAAAACAAAGGCTTTACCACCGAATTGGTTGAAGTGTCCGGTGGGGATGTTGCCGGCATTAAAAGTGCCACTCTGTATATTAAGGGTGACTTTGCTTTTGGTTGGCTAAGAACTGAAATAGGAGTGCATCGATTAGTTCGAAAATCTCCCTTCGATTCTGGAAGTCGCCGCCATACTTCATTTGCTTCAGTATTTGTTGCGCCGGAGATTGACGACGATATTGAGATTAATTTAGACATGTCGGTTGTGCGTATTGATACGTATCGCTCTAGCGGGGCAGGGGGTCAGCATGTCAATAAAACTGATTCAGCAGTAAGATTAACTCATGAGCCTAGTGGTATTGTGGTCCAGTGTCAGAATCAGCGCTCTCAACACAAAAATAAAGATATGGCGATCAAACAACTTAAAGCGAAGTTGTATGAGTTGGAAGAATTAAAACGCAAAGAAGAGATGCAGAGCATCGAAGAATCCAAAGCAGATATCGGTTGGGGAAGTCAGATTCGTTCCTATGTGTTAGATGCGTCGAGGATTAAGGACTTAAGAACCAATGTCGAAGTAACTAATACAGGGGCTGTCCTCGATGGCGATCTGGATAAATTCATCGAAGCTAGTTTAAAAATGGGGCTGTAAGAAAGAATCATGTCTGATAACGATACTCCAAGTCACAGTGATGAAAATAAGCTTATCGCTCAGCGCAGAGAAAAGCTCGCAGTAATTCGGCAGCGCGGAGAAGCATTCCCGAATGACTTCCAAAGACAAAATACAGCCATTGAGCTAATGGCTCTGTTTTCGGAGGCGTCGAAAGAAGAATTAGAGGGTGTAGCTTTTCGCACTTCTGTTGCTGGCCGAATAGTTCGTATGCGCGGGCCCTTTGTTGTGGTGCAAGATGGGACCGAGCAAATTCAACTTTACATGAACAATAAGTCCTTCAATGACGACAAGGCGGAATCCCTAAAAAATCTCGACTTGGGTGACATTATTGGTATTGAGGGGGAGGTTTTCAGAACTGGCAAAGGAGAGCTTTCGGTGAGAGTGAGTGACTTTCGCTTATTAACTAAATCTTTGCGGCCGTTGCCAGACAAGTATCGTGGTTTATTAGATACTGAGATGCGATATCGACAACGTTATGTGGATCTAATTGTTAATGAATCTTCAAGGGAAGTATTTAAAAAGCGTTCGCAAATAGTTCGGATTATTCGCCGCTATTTTGAAGATCATGGGTTTATGGAAGTTGAGACACCAATGATGCAGGTTATTCCTGGTGGTGCTGCCGCTCGACCATTTATTACTCATCACAATGCGCTTGATCAGGACATGTATCTGCGGATTGCGCCTGAGTTGTTTCTTAAAAGATTAACAGTCGGAGGTTTCGAAAAAGTATTTGAGCTTAATAGGAATTTTAGAAATGAGGGTATATCTACCAGACATAATCCCGAATTTACTATGCTTGAATTTTATGAAGCCTATGCATGTTACACGGACTTAATGGATTTAACTGAGGATCTATTTCGTAGCATTTCCGAGCAATTGTCAGGGGGCATGGAGATTGAATATCAAGGTTCCTGTTATGATTTCTCTAATCCTTTCGAACGGTTAACCGTAGTAGAGGCTATTAAGAAGTATTGCAAAATAAGTGATGACTCGTCTTTCTTGACAAAAGAGAATCTAGTCAAATTAGCAGAAAAGCTTGAAGTACATTTTGATTCTGCTTGGACAAAAGGCAAAATCTTAATGGAGGTATTTGAACAAAAAGTCGAAGCACTATTAGATCAACCTACGTTTATCACCCAATACCCGATCGAGGTTTCGCCGTTGGCAAGACGCAATGAAGAAAATCCAGAGGTAACGGATAGGTTTGAGCTTATTATCGGCGGTCGAGAAATTGCTAATGGATTCTCTGAGCTAAATGATCCAGAAGATCAAGCTGCTAGATTTAAGGCTCAGGTTGCAGAGAAAGAGTCCGGGGATATGGAAGCGATGCATTTCGATGATGACTATGTCACGGCTCTGGAATATGGTTTGCCTCCTACAGCTGGTGAAGGCATTGGAATTGACCGTTTAGTGATGTTGTTCACCAATTCGGCATCGATCAAAGATGTTCTATTGTTTCCCCACATGCGCCCTCAGAATGAGAATAAAGAGTAAAAAACATTACCACTCGAGAGATAAAACTAGACCCCACTTGGAAGCTGGTATTGCAAGACCAATTCAGTTCAGCTTATATGAGAGAGTTGTCGCGTTTTTTGCAGCAAGAAAAGAACAGTGGCAAGGTCATCTATCCGTCTGGAGATGAAATTTTTGCGGCGCTGAATGCAACGCCTTTAGGTCAGGTAAAGGTAGTAATCCTGGGGCAGGATCCGTATCACGGGCCAGGCCAAGCCCATGGGCTATGTTTTTCCGTAAAACCCGGCGTGATGGTTCCTCCTTCTCTGAAGAATATCTACAAGGAGCTTGCTGCGGATATCGGTTTCAAGGCCCCTAGCCATGGATGCTTGAACCACTGGGCAGAACAAGGAGTCTTATTGCTTAACTCCGTACTTACTGTCGTTTCTGGTAATGCTGGATCTCATCAGGGGAAAGGCTGGGAAAAATTTACTGATGAAGTGGTGCGGGTGTTGAATAACTCTTGCAGTGATTTGGTTTTCTTGTTGTGGGGCAGATATGCACAAACAAAAGGCGCAATGATCGACAGTACTAAGCATTGTGTATTGCAGTCTCCTCATCCTTCTCCGTTATCAGCAAGCCGAGGCTTCTTTAACAAGCATCATTTTTCTCAAGCTAATGAGTATCTTCGTTTACATAAGCAAACAGCTATTGATTGGCAATTACCATTTGAGGTGGAAGCGACATCGGGTATTAATTTATGAAAGATCAAGATTGTGTGATTGTGGGTGCGAGTCACGCTGGTACAAGTCTCGCTATGCAATTGCGTCGAGAGGGGTGGGAAGGAAAGATAAAGTTGATTAGCGGGGAAAATGAGCTTCCTTATCATCGCCCTCCAGTATCTAAAGACTTACTTGCAGGCACAAAGGATATCGATCAGATACGCTTACGGCCAGAGAAGGTATTCCAAGACAACGAGATAGAGCTTCTATTAGGGCGTGCCGTCACCGAAATTAATACTAAACAAGAATTGGTACGAGTTAATGATGAAGACATAAGCTTCGAGAAATTAGCGATCTGTACTGGAGCGAGGCCCTGTAAATTAGAGCTAGGTGGGGAAGAGGATAGAATATTTTACTTGCGCGATCATAACGATGCTTTGAGAGTAAGGGCGCGAATTGCGGCGAATCAAAGAGTGATAGTAATTGGTGGAGGTTATATAGGATTAGAGTCGGCAGCAGTGCTTCAAGCACAAGGTGTCGATGTCATTGTGCTTGAGCGTGAAGGAAGGATTCTACAGCGAGTTACCAGCGAGTCTATGTCGAAGTTCATGAGCAAGCTACATCAGGATCAAGGTGTTTCAATAAAAACTGATGTACAAATTGAAAGCATTACGACGCTTGGAGATGAGCAACTTGTTCACTGTAATGGTGGTCAAACATTCAGCGCAAATTTTTTGATTATTGGAGTTGGCATTCTTCCTAATACTGAATTTATTTCAGATTCAGAGATTGAATTAGAGGCTGGATCTATCGTGGTAGATAAATTTGGTCAAACAAGTAGCTCAAATATTTATGCCGCAGGGGATTGTACAATTCATCCAAGTCGTGTTTATGAAAGGATGTTGAAGTTAGAGTCAGTACAGAATGCAAATGACCAGGCGAGAGTTGTGGCAGCAAATATCTGTGGCAAGGAAATCATTTACGATACAGTTCCTTGGTTTTGGTCCGATCAGTATTCGATTAAGTTACAAATGGCAGGATTGGGTCAAGGTTTTGATGAAATTGTAGTTCGAGGTAATATGGACGCTGGTCTTGAATCTAGCTTTTCGTTGTTCTATTTGAGAGAGAAAGTTCTATTAGCAACTGACTGTGTGTCTAGGCCGAAAGAATTTTTGGTGAGCAAGCAATTAATAAAGAATAGATCGGTTCTTGATTCGTCAGTCCTTTCGGACGAATCAGTTGAGCCGCTCAATTTTTTGAGCTAGTTCTTCTCTCCTCTCCTCGTTTACTTGCCCTGATAGCTGCAACCGCTTGTGCATGTTTCTCTGATTTCAACTTCTGACAATTGGGGTAGGCCGGGTTGGAGCCTCTCCCAGATCCACCGAGCGACATTTTCACTGGTTGGGTTTTCCAAGCCTTCAATCTCGTTGAGGTAATAATGGTCGAGCTGTTTGAGAATAGGCTCGAATGCGTTGCTTATGTCAGAGAAGTCTATCACCCAACCACTTTCAGCTCCCACCTCTCCTTCAACACTGATTCGCAATGCGAATGAATGACCGTGGAGTCGAAAGCATTTGTGGCCTGAGGGTACGTTGGGCAGTCGATGTGCCGCTTCGAAGGTAAATTCCTTGAAAATTTTCAACACAGAGATCCGTTGCTGGCATTTGCAGCCGCACAGTTTATCGAGAGATTCGTTTTGTGTATAGACCTTTAAATTTGTACGGGGCAGAGAGTAGGCTTAATATTTTAGCCGAAATAGAGTCCGAGGCTTTGTTCTATAAAGTCTATTTAGAGAGTGCCGAATCTTTTCGCGATGTAGAGCTTTTAGAAGATTGGGACAGGTCGGATCCCATGCTGTAAATAGGCTGGTAAGTGGTTGCTAAATTGGCTGAAAGCAGCGCATTTGTTGACAAGACGACCCATATGGGTAAAATGCGCGTCTGCCTGTAATGCGGGTGGTTAGCTCAGTTGGGAGAGCGTCGCCCTTACAAGGCGAATGTCGGGGGTTCAAATCCCTCACCACCCACCATACATTGTTTGGCAAATTGCGGACCGGTAGTTCAGCTGGTTAGAATGCCGGCCTGTCACGCCGGAGGTCGCGGGTTCGAGTCCCGTCCGGTCCGCCATTTTTAATTGGGAATTTATTTTTTAATTGTATAAATATACAGTTTTTAGTATCCACTAGAGGATAACGTTCTTTGGTTCTAACAAAGAATAGTCTTCATTCCTATCTTTATAGCCATCCAAAATCTCTGCATAGATGCTTTCAAACATTGCCCTAGTGTGACCCAATTCCCTTGGGCCTTTTTCACCTTGTCCCTGGCTGATTAATTCACCAGCGCGGGTGTGTCTCAAAGTGTAAGGAATTCGATAAGGGATCTTGCACTCTAAATATTGTCCAATGTCCTCATCATCTCACTCTGATCTCGACTCATCATAAAGTTTGTCTGCTTCCTTGACCGGCTTTTCCACGCTCAACTTTGCCACGAGAAATATAACCATCTTAAAGACGGCGTTCTAAGATCAATCTGGTATAACCTTTATGGCTGTTAGGTGAATTAAATTGTTGGTTTGAAAAAGAAGATATTAAAAAAAACAGTCTACTGAGTAACAGTTATAAACTACTCTACTGTTACTATATCGACTCGGTGCAATTGATGAACCGACATATTTAACACCTACTGTTTAAAATTTGATCTAATCTTCCAAACCATTCTGTTCACGATGTTCTCTTTCTCGTACCCGAGCGCCCGCGAGCGTTCCAGCCATAGCATGATTACCTTCATGACAGGCGTACTCATAGTTAGCTTGGTCTGAGCTCGGCCAAACCATTTCACCGCTATAGGAATCGGTATAATCAGCGTCTGCTACTTCAAAGCTGTACACCAATCCACCGCCATTGTTTGGCCTGAAACGCTCAATTACTTTGCGGTCAGCCGGTTGATGGGGCTGATCCATGAAATTAATTGTTTCTACCACAAGAGTGTCACCTTCCCACCAGCCGATTGAATCACCATCATAGGTGGCGAGGGTAGCTGGCATGTGCTCTTTGTCATCGATGCGAATTA
>LWDU01041660.1_pt1 | contig 131879 bp, 120 predicted proteins | sample 727161 | NCBI WGS metagenome assembly LWDU01 (sample SAMN04566230, study PRJNA314399) | hydrothermal vent metagenome | isolation source: deep sea hydrothermal plume seawater | place: Mexico: Gulf of California, Guaymas Basin | collected 2004-07-11
GAATGGTGGAGGAAGGAGTACAACACAATCCGACCACACAGCTTACTCGGATACCGGCCACCAGTGCCCGAGGCAATCATGTCCAGGCTTCGGTTGGTCGCACTGCTCGCAACAGTGGCGTTCTCATTTAGCACCATAAGTTCACGCGCCGAGAACACTACAGCGCCTGAGGCGCTTGAAGTTTCGAAGTTATCAATTTGGGCTACCACGGAATCTACAAACCAACGCTTAAAAAGTGTTCAAAAAAGCTATCTACTCTAATTCTGTACTAAAACACTCTACAATTGCAATAAATAGTAGCTTCTACTCTGCAGGTTTGTACTCAGGCGTTCACTACCCGAATGGCTCGACCCTCTATGGGATCACCGCCAACTACAGGATTCGATAGTGGAGCACTAAAGCCCTCAGAAGAGATGGTAATCACGTCACCGGGCTGGAATTTCCAGTCACGAGTGCTATAGCTCAACTGACTTGTACCGAAGAAGTGAACATGGGCATCACCCGGCACCCGATGCAGCGGATATTTGAAGTGATGATCCTCACAGTTCGCCAGCGTGTGCGACATGTACTCCTCTCCCGAATACAAAGGCCCGCTCTCGTAAATCATCACTCCATCTCGCTCCACAGTGCACTCAAGCGTTAGCTCATCGAACGAGAAATCGGTTATCAACTCGGGGCCAAGTGCACACGAACGCAACTTAGAAGGCGCCAGGTACAGATAGTTGATCCGCTCCGTCTCGTGATCCGCCCACTCGTTCCCGAGCGCAAACCCAACCCGCCGCGGCACTCCAGCCTTATCGATGAAGTAGCAGCCACCAAGCTCCGGCTCTTCCCCGCCATCAAGGGCAAACGCCGGAATCTCAAGTCCCACGCCCGGTCCTCGCACAATCGTCCCATTGCCCTTGTAAAACCACTCTGGCGAAACACCCCGTTCACCCGGCTCCGGCTTACCGCCATCGATACCCATCTGGAACATCTTCGCCGAATCCGTCGCGGGCTCTTCTGAAGGAGTCTCATCGCCAGAATGCATCTGATCACGAGATTTCATACTGCCTGTGTGAGTCAGGCCAGTTCCAGAAACCAGAAGCCTGTGAGTATCGGGATGATCGAACGGTGCCAGCAAATAAGCGGAATCCCCACCGACCTCAGCAGCCAGCAGTCCGGCGTAGTCGACCCGTGCTGCGTCAGCACCGGCTGCTCCAGCCAGCGTTTCGTCGAACGAAGCACCCGAAGCCTGCGACGCCTCAAACACGTCGTAAACCGAAGTCAGCGAACCGTCCGACGAGGTCACATCGACCACATCGTCGCCATCCACAAAACCAACTCGACGACCATCAGAAGGAACCACAAACTGAACTACGCGCATATTACTCTCTTAACCCGATTTTCTCACAGCGACTTTCGTAGTGCCGATACTAACCCCTCAAACCACTCTGGTCATTTGAATTATTCCGCTATCCTTCAGCTTAAAATCATTTTCATGGCTTCTTGCAGAACGAACTCACCACCCGCAACTCCCACCTATGACCAACCCTCCAACCGAAACCGCTTTCACAATCGACACATCCTCGATCAAGTTCGGCCCCGGCATAACAGGCGAAGCCGGATACGAAATGGCCCGTCTCGGCGCAAAACGAGTAATGGTCGTCACCGATCCTCAAATGGCAGGCAGCGAAGCAGTTCGTACAGCCACCGAATCCCTGAAGCGCGCAAAAATCGATTTCACCGTGTTCGACCAGGTCAGCATCGAACCAACCGACTCCTCGTTAAAAGAAGCGATCAAGTTCGCCGTCGATGGCCGCTTCAACGGATTCCTGCCGGTCGGTGGTGGCTCGAGCATCGACACCGCCAAAACCGCAAATCTCTACTCCACCTACCCTGCCGATTTTCTGGAATACGTCAACGCCCCAATCGGCAAAGGCACCCCTGTCCCCGGCGACCTCAAGCCACTCGTCGCAATCCCCACAACAGCCGGAACCGGAAGCGAAACGACCGGAGTAGCGATATTCGATTTCGAAGAGCTTGGTGCCAAGACCGGAATTGCCCACCGCTCGCTTCGACCCGACGTCGGGCTTGTCGACCCCGACAACACCCAATCGCTTCCCAAAATGGTCGCGGCTTGCAGCGGATTCGACGTACTATGCCATGGCATCGAGTCGTTCACCGCACTGCCCTTCTCGCAGCGCACCGCCCCAGAATCCCCAGCCTTACGCCCCGCCTATCAGGGTGCGAACCCCATCAGCGATGTATGGGCGCTGGCAGCACTCGAAATGGTCGGCAACAGCATTCTTCCTGCAGTACTCGATCCAAACGACACCGATGCCCGAACCAACATGGCAATGGCGGCGACCTTTGCGGGAGTCGGATTCGGCAACGCCGGGGTTCACCTGCCACACGGAATGTCGTACCCCGTTTCCGGACTCGTCAAGGAATACAGGCCAACCGGCTATCCAGAAGGAAAAGCGATCGTGCCCCACGGCATGGCGGTCATCCTCAACGCCCCTGCAGTGTTCCGCTACACCGCGTCATCGAATCCGGAACGCCACATGCGCGCCGCCCAACTTCTGGGAGCCGACGTAACAAGCGCAGGACCCGAAGATGCAGGCGACCTGATAGCCGAACGATTGATATTCATCTTGAAAGAAATCGGAGTACCAAACGGCCTCGAAGGAGTCGGCTACACAATCGACGACGTACCCCGCCTCGTCGAAGGAACACTCCCCCAACACCGAGTAACCAAACTCGCCCCCCGCCCAACAGGAGCCGACGAACTAACAGACCTCTTCAAAGACTCGATGGTTCTTTGGTAGCTGCCAATATCTAACCCCATCTCCCAGCGGGAGAGGGTTGGGGTGAGGGAGAAGCTCCCAACAGCCAACATTACCCAACGACACCACCACCTCAAACAAAACCTGACTAGTCAGGCTTTCGGCGGCCTCGGCGCATCTTCATCGTCCAGGTAGTAGTGAACAACATCTGGCGAAGTCACCGCATACCGAATCGAACTCTCCTCGCCCACCGTTCGAATAGCATGCGCTCTACCGGCCTCGACAAAAACAATATCGCCACGCCTCGCAACAAACGGCGCTTCGTTGCCAACCTGCCACTCAACCTCGCCCTTCGCAACGAACCACCACTCATCCATGTCGGGATGCCAGTGCGGTCGATTCGCCAAACCCGGCAGCGTATGGATAATGTTCACCCGATTCCGCTGATCGAGCACAACCTCCTCGCCCCAGTTCTCGTCTAAACCGTGTCGCTCAATCATCCACTCCAACCGAGTGTGAATCATGTTCGGCGGCTGCCAGTCGTCTGGAATCGGCAAAGTCCGTGGGTGCGGAAGACCCTTCAAATCATGATTCGAATCTCCTCGTCCAACCACCATTCGCACACACTGATCGCCTTTGTGGGGCTTGATATCGTGTCGATACCCGCACGGCGCAAGCACGATATCGCCAAAGCTCGCAACAATCTGCTCATACTCGCCGATATCGTACGCAACCTCGCCCTTCATGATGATCCACCACTCATGAAAATCAGCGTGCAAATGAGGATCGGATGGCGCACCGGCTGGCGAAGAAATCGCAGCGGCGCGGTTACGACCATCGAGCACGGTCTTCACCGATTTCGTCAGCCCCGTGTAATCGCCGTCTTCCTTCAACTTCGCAAGTACTTCTGGCGGCTGGCCGATCTCTTCCATCAGCTCGGCGTAATCGATATGAGTTTGGTTGGTCTGAATCATTTGTGTCCCCGTGGTTGTCCTTCGGCGAGACTCTACACGCAGATAACCCGGCGGTCATCACAAAACGTATGAAGAATCGAAACTTCAAAGGCCGCATCAGAACGATCATGCTCCGGCAATTTCCACTAAAGACTCGCTAAATTCAGCTTCCAAACTCGTCTCAGAGCTAAGTTAATCCGCTCCGCTAATCCCAAGGACCAAACATAACCAACACAGAAATGTCCCCAGCAGTTATTTCCGATTGCTACATGAGGTCTCTGGACTCCTCGATCAACTTCGTCGCCAACGTTCCCAACGACGCCTTGGGAAACGACACGCCTTGCTCCGATTGGGACGTCAAAGCGGTCGTGAATCACATCGTTTACGAAAACGCGTGGATGATCACACTTTTCAGCGGACGAACAATCGCAGAAGTCGGCGATGAGTTCGAAGGCGATCTCGTTGGTGATGACCCCGCCGGTGTCTACGCCCGCACCGCAAACGAAGTAAAAGCGATTCTTTACGAACCCGATGCCATGACACGAACCTGTCAGATCTCGTCAGGGCCCGTCAGCGGAACTGACTACGCCAAAGAACTGTCCCTCGACACCCTCATTCACGGCTGGGACATCGCCGTGGGATCAAAGCAAGACGCCACACTCGACGACTACCTCGTAAAGATGTGCATGCCCTTCGGACAGGCCATTGCCGACAGCGATGGCTACGGATCCCCAGCCTTCAAGTCAGCCCTGAGGCAACGTGGCAATCCCGTCCACTCGCCAGACTCCCGTCTTTCTGAGCACGGCCCGAGGCGAGAACAAACCGTCCAGTATTCCCCCCAACACCCGTACCCAATCCAAACAACGCGCATCTGACGAAATATCACGACCAACCGCGATATTCAACGCGCCGAACAGGTATCCTGCTCGGTAACTTGTTTTCAACTCACTCGGTCAGATGTAATCAAACGAAATTACGTCTCGCCATCGACTCGGAGCAGAACTCAACAGATGAGTGACTTTTCGTTCATTCAAATGGCCGATCCCCAGTTCGGCCTATTCGCTGGATCAAGCGGCAAAGCCGTAAAAGAGATCGCTGAATTTGCCGAACGCGGAATATTCCTGCGCAGGGCGAGGAAAATTAAAGGGTTCAGACCCGAAACAAAGCTCTTCACCCGCGCCATCGAACGCGCCAACTGGCTAAAACCTGCGTTCGTCGTCGTGTGCGGCGACATGGTCAACGAGGCCGATAACGAAGAACAGATCGCAGAAGTAAAACGAATTGCAGCGCTCCTCGACGATTCGATTGCACTTCACTGGGTACCCGGCAATCACGACGTGGCAATCGATCACAACACGCCAAAACAAGAATATATCGACCTGTATCGAAAGAATTTCGGACCCGACTACTACGCCTTCTCGCACGGCGATGTTCGATTTATAGTCATCAACTCCACCGTCCTCACCGCACCAAGAGTCATGGTTCAGGAATCGAAAGAACAACTCGCATTTGTCGAAGCAGAAGCCATCATCGCCGGCCAATTAAACGCAAAGCGCATCGTCCTGTTCAGTCATCATCCGCTATTCGTCGAATCGGCAGATGAAGAAGACAATCCGTGGTCAATCAAAAAGAAATACCGAAAGCCGCTACTTGAAATTGCGGCCGACCACGGCATCAAAGCAAACTTTGCCGGACACTTGCACCGAAACAACATCGTGTCTGAAAACGGAATCCAGGTCGTTGCGTCTGGATCCATCGGATACCCACTTGGCCACGACCCGTCAGGCTTCCGAGTCGTCAAAGTCACACCCAAGAGAATTAGACACGAATATCACTCGCTAGAAGAAACCGACTAACCCACGAATCACCCGAACAAATAGACACAGGTAGTTAGAGGCTGGATGCTCTGTCAGGCATGTAAAACCGAAAATACCGACCAGACAAAATTCTGCATGGGCTGCGGCGACGCACTGCAAAATCTCTGTCCCGAATGCGGAACAGAACTCCCGCCTGATGCAAAATTCTGCTTCTCCTGCGGTGCCAAAATTGGTGCCCCATCCGAATCACCCGAACCAATTCCTGCGCTAATAACAACCGGACAAGCACCGCCCCCAACCGCCGCAGAATCGGAAGCCCGCTCAACTCAGCCATATGAGTCAGAAACTCGGCGGCTGTCACATTCGAAGACAGGCAATCGTGCTCGGGCATGTACCCAAGTCGCGACCGAACAATAATATTTTCCGAAGCCGTCTCACCAAGATTTTTTTGCCGAACCAGAAGTAGGTTCAAGCAACCCGAGAACGATCTTAATCGCTGTGCTTTTACCAGCACCATTCTCGCCAAGAATCCCGGTAATGCCGTCAGATATGTCGAAGCTAACGTTGTTTAGTGCAACAACACCCTTGTACTGCTTCGTTAAATTTTCAACCGAAAGTAATGCTTCCACAGATACGAATCTTAGACTAGTTGTAAAGACAAACCGTTCGCCGACCCGTGAGAATAATCTATTAGCTCTGGCCCATGCGTATCACCCTCGGGGGGAGGGATATCTTGCGCACCGACGAGATCAAACCAATAGAAATCGCAAGGAAAATCGCACCAACCACACCGACCAGCACACCAATCGATTGCCAATCGACATTCAATACGACAGGCGGCACAACAAGCACTCCCTCACCCGATGTTACGAGGAACGGAATGATCGTTACGCCCATGCGCATGCCAAGCACACCACCAACAAGCACCGCTGGCACAAGCACCAGCAAAAGCTCAAACGTCACAAGCCCAAGCACCTGCCGTGTCGTCAGTCCCAGCGTTCGAACCACAGCATACTCAGTCATCCTCGAAGCAAACGTCACCTGCGAGTACACCAGGAACCCAACCGCGCTCGCCGCAAGCACCGTTGCGAACGCAATCGCCAGCAACGCACGCCAACCAGCCGAAATCAGCGGATCAACCGCGGCGTCTCGCAACAACTGATCCTGCGCAATCAGCGAAGGCAGGAACGAGCTTCGCGCCCTCAACGCATTACCCACGTCCGAAGGTGCAGCCTCACCCGTATCGATCCACACCTCGTTCGCCTGCTCAGCGTTTCGCATGCGATCGGCATTCAACGCCATCCACGTCGATCTAATATCACCAACCACAAACGTAGAAAATTCAGGATCGAGAGTCGGGAAATAGTCAACCTCACCCGCAAGTCGAACAGGAACAGTATTCCCCAGAATATCGATATTCACCCGTTCGCCAACTTCATAGCCGCCACGGTCCATAAATCCGGAGCTGGCGATTACCGGAATCGGAGCATTCACCGACCCAACCGTCACACCCCGCAACCTGGTAACAACCACCGGGTTCCACGACATCACCCCAATGCCCTGATCCTTCGGATCCTCGCCTTCTTCAACAATCGTCAGCAACGGTTCAAGTCGAGCCCCATACTGATTCAGTCCCGGCTCCACTGTCATCCATGACGAATCGGCGTTGAACTCCTCGACAACCAGAGTCTCACCACTATCAAATTCAAGCCCAATCTCGTCGATTTCCACCGAGCCAGCTTCCAAAAATGGCGGCTCTGTCCTGCTGAACCTACCCCGCTCCACGTTCGGCAAGCCCACCCCGATAAACTCAAGCGTCAGAGGCGGAATCGGGTTTACTCCGGTGAAATCAATTGAATCCAGCGAACCCGCAATCGTGCACCAGTTCGGAGGCAAATGAGCCTCAGAAACATCACACTTATACGGCACCCTGGCAGGTGATTTTGGCAACAGTGACCCGAGATTCAATGTGAACAACCGCCCGGTAGCATCGCTCAGTCGAACAGAAATCCGTGAGTCGGCACGCCGAGTTGTCGGGCGAACTCGTGCTGTTATATAGCGAGCATCTTCAGGAATAGGAATCCCTGTTCTGAACTCGGTCAGCTTGCTCATATGGTCATCCAGTGAACCCTCAGAAAAATCGGGACGTGACCACGCAATTCCAGACATCGGGTCAGGATCAACCCCTAAATATGTGAACGTACTACCAACGTCGGCAGTCAGGTCCACTCCCACCGTCCGGAACGCCGGAGCAGCCGACTCCACACCCGGTGTTCCAGCAATAGTCCTGAACACCTGGCCTGCCTGCACTCGGTTCGTATATGAAACATTGTTTACGCGAAGATCAGCACCCGACTGGTATCTCGCCCTATCAGCAGCACTGATATCGAGCGTCCCAGAAAAACTTGAAGCGAACACGCCCAACCCGGCTGTAAGGATCATCAACAATGAAAGCCGAGAGTAGTGTCTCGGGTTACGCGCCATCTGCCACAGAACCAGAGTAATCGCCGGTGAAACAAGCCCTGAAATACGAGGTAACGACGTAAGCCGGGCGACTATCTCGACCAGAGCCGGGAACGCTCTAAGCGCAACAAAGCCACCAAACGCCAGTACAAGCGCAGGCATCGCTACGTTGATCTTGTCGACCTGTGCCGCACCAACGCCCGGCACATCGACAAACGAACCCTCGCTCGTTAACTGCGATGCGAACGCAAGCAGCAAGCCAAACAAAGCGATATCCAGATAGTACTTTTGCATCGCACTTTGCGGAGTTGGCCTGGTCGACTCGCGAGCACTGCTCACAACGCTACGTTTCGCAGCCATCGAAGCCGGAAGTACCATCGCCACAAATCCAGCCAACCCGGTAATGATCGCAACCACGTAAGCCGTTTGACCAAGCGATACCGGAAGCGGATTCCCGTTATTCAGGCCGCTGAACAACGGAATCACGCCGATCCACTTGATCATCAACGCAGCAAGTGGAGGTGCAATCAAAATGGCAAGCAGCGCAATCGCTGCACCCTCAATCACAAACGCGCCAACAACCTGCCTCGCCGTGGCAGCCCTCGTTCGCAACCGTGCAATGTCATCCCGTTGCGTTTCGACCATCAGAATCGACATCGTACCCACGAAATACAAAACCACCGCAGCGATCACCGAAAACACCACCGTCATCGGCAGTCGACTGAAGAACGTCTGCTGCTGGTTTCTCGAAAGCACATCCTGGAGTGGAATCGACTGTGAGTAGCTGCCGATCTTCGGCTGAAGTTGCGCCTTCAGTTCGTCGAAGCCCAGAAGCAAATCGTTCGCACCCGAAGCCCTGACCCGAGATGAATCGACGTGGTACTGCCAGGAATATCGCACGGCCATCCCAGGGAAGTAAGGCCCCACGTTCGATTCGAACACGCCGGGATCGGGAACAAACGGCAGGTAGTTAAGATCCTCATCATCAAGCCCAAACTGATCTTCAATCGACGCCCAGAATCTCGCATTCGCCTCATTACGCGCAAACAAACCAGTAATTTTCACAGCGAGCGAATCGTTCAAATCATCCCAGAACGGCTCAACCACCACAATTTGATCCCGCACATACCCGAACTCGGCTGCAACCGCTTCATCAAGTGCAACTTCTATCAACAATTGGCCCGGCTCAACCTGACTAACCGACAGATTGGATGACGGCCACGCCCCTTCAGTAAGAACGGAATTACCACGCAATTCGGGTGCGTTGATCAGCACCGCCCGCAGCGATTCGTCGATCTCCTCTTCGGCCTTCTCGTCCCGCATTACAAGTAGCGTCGGTGACCCATAAGCCAGCGTCGTCTCGGTAATGATCGACGAAGCAACTTCGTGTACCGCGGTATCGACCAAATCCAAAAGTTGCTGATTGCTCGAAGCATCAACATCAACTTCTCTACCTCGAATCACAATGTCGTGATTGGCGCTTCTGTCCTGTGAAATCTCACGGGTAAGCGCAATATCGCCCAGTGAATCGAAGTAGATCACACTCGCAGCGATAGTCACCACGGCGGCAACCACACCAACCGACACCACCGAAAGCATCGGCCAGTGAGAACGGGTTCGGCGACCAACGAATTCAAGGAATGCTCGTGGTCCCATATCAGCCACTCTTCCCTGAAGTTCGTACGGTTTCGGCAACGTTAATTCGCCGCACCGACATAATGTCAAAAATCAAAATCACAACAGCTACAACAACCAGCGCCCCAATAAGCCCACCAACGTAGCTCCAGTTAGTAGAAAACACGATCGGTGGCAGTGAATTCACGTTCGAATCGGTCTGTGAAGCAGTGTCGACTGCCAACCGAGCCATAATAAACCCGGTGCCAATACCGGCCGCTAGTCCCACGATCAACACAACCATCTGCTCTATAACGCTGATGAACACCAACCCGCGTCGTCTAACGCCAAGCGACCGCAACACCGCAAGGTTGAAAACATCGCCCGCTGGTCGCATCGGAACGAACGTCAGGAAGCCCAACAGCGCCAACCCAATCGCAAGCGCAGCCGTAACTATCGAAGCCCCGCGCCACCCGGCTACCGCCAGAGGAGTCACCACCGATGAGCGCTGTATCTCTTCTCGATCAACCACACTGTGCAACCCACCAATGGTCGTTGAAATCCTGTCGGTAACGTCGACATTGCCCAGAGAACCTTCATCACTCTCATCCAGCCCAATAAATACCTCTTGGGCGACGCCAGCCGAGTTCGCACTGCTCAACGAAAGATGACGCCAGAGCTGCCCAACATCGGTAACCGCAAACCCACCACCCTCGGGATTCACCGTAGGGAAGTAGTCGGTAACACCAATAATTCGCAACGGAATAGAACGGCCAAAAACATGAGCTACCGTCGTGTCGCCAACCAGAAGATTACTGTTATCCAGAGCGGTCTGGCTGAACAGAATCGGCACAGTATCAGAGCTCAATCTAACAACCCCGCGAACACCAAGATCAGTCCCAACGCCAAGATCGATCTGCAAACCGTTTTGAATCTCGCTACTGTTGCCGCTATTTCGCACATAGCTAAACCCAGAAACCGCAGTGTCGACACCCTCCGAAGAAGCAAGCGCCGACCATAGCCCCGGATCGTCAAACGACTCAAGCACATGATTGACGGCGTACCCTCCCTGCGGCCCAAGAGCATCCTGGTACATCAAATCGTCAACCTGAATACTCGTCGGTGTACCAAGCTCGTCCGGGGTCAACTCAAAGAAGGTCAGCCCAACAACCTCTACCGGTCGTTTGGCTAACGACGGAATTTTGCCCAGCCTCACCTGCCAGTCCTTGCTCGTCGCAGGACCAACCCCCACCGAATGAGAAAGTCCATTCGCATCGATAATCCTGATACTCGCCCGAATATTCCGCTCAATCACCGTGGAACGCATTACGAAACCGATGCGATCCGCGGATTCAGGCACCAGTATCGGTTGGGTTTCTGCCTCACTTCCAAGCTCACTCAGCAACCCGGCAATATCGCCCTCTGCATAGTCTTCTCGAAACACCCCGATCTCACCGAACTCAGCCGGCTCAATAGCGAGGAAATCAAACACCTCACCCTCGCCACCAAGCCGAATAGTTCCAGTCGTGCGTAGCCCCGCCGAAACGTTTTCAACGCCCTCGATACCACGCACCCTATCCAGAACACTTGTCCTGTCACCACTGTTCAAATCCACCGGGAATACACGAAGATCCGCCCCAACCTCGTAGCCCAACTGATCGGCGGCGCCCTGTTCCAAAGTTGCCGCAACAGTCGCAGAAAGCATCGCCGTACCGGCGGTCATCCCAAGAATCGCAGCGGGCCAGGCGTACGTCAGCGGTATCCTGGCAAACAACGCCGAAATCAAATGAGCCCACACAGGCCCACGCCTCACCAACCCATTCGAAATCAAACGCGCAATAGGCGGAAGAACGCGCAGCGAAAGCATTACCGCAACCGCAAGGAATATAGCTGGAGCGAAAACCAGAAGCGGATTCACCTTTACGATCTCTTCGCCAGTTTGCTGGGCCGTCGTGACCGACGATTCAGTCGATAAATCCCACAGAACCACGCCACCAAAAACGAAGAACAACAAATCAAGATATTGACGCTGGAAGAACGGCTTACCCTCTACCCGTCTTCTCGATAATTGATCGTTTCCAACCGTACGCCCTCCTCCCTTCCAAACACCCCACTGCATGAAGCCAAGAATTCCCAGGCCCCCAAGCAGCGACCACGCAAACGCCTGCCAACTCAAGTACACCGGCATGCCCAAACCCAGCCGAATCGCTTCGTATTCAGGCAACCATCCAATCACAATAATCACTCCGTAAGCCACAAACGGGGCAACTAATGCAGGCAGAAGAACCAGCAAAACCGACTCGATCAGGAACAGAATCGCCACCTGCTGGCGGCCCAATCCTCTTGCCCACATCCGCGCCGTATCCACCCTGCGGCGCGCCATCAAAGCCCCAGCCGCCATCACCGAGTAGTAACCCGCTGCAAGCAGCAAAACCCCACCCATCATCAAAGTGGGAATTCGAGCGAAAGCAATCTTTTGTCCAAGCGATCTCAGCGGGTTTTCAAGTGCAGATATCGCCTTCGACTCAGGCAATCCCCGGCGAAGCTCATGGCCGATCAATTCGACCTGTTCAGCCGTAAACGCCGGGCTCTGACGCTCCAACATATCCGCGTCGAGCTGCACCAGCCAACGGTTTGTTCCGATAGAAGCCGGGCCACCCGTAACAGCTGCAAACAGACCATTTCGAGTAAAGAACAACGGCAACTGGAATCGAGCACCCGGAGCCGGCCTTCCAGGCGATAGCGCCACTGATCCTAGCCCCAACCAAAAATCTTCATCCGGATCGTTGGGCTCGAACAAACCGACTACGCGAACCATCAAATAAGGGAGATCATTCGGTCTGGGCGATAGCCAGATTTCTTGGTCCACAGCTATGCCTAACTCGTCGGCTCGTTCTTTCGGAACCACAGCCTCGGCAACCAGATGCGTATCAAGCCGTTCAATAGAAGATAGCGGTGCCCGTCCATCAACAATCACCGAGCCATTCAAAAACCCATCGAAGCGCTGAAGAGTCGCGAGATCAGGCTTAACCCCGACGGTTATCGAGTCCGCCTCGGTCCCCCAAAAATGAGGTCGAGTGTGCGATTCCTGCCCAACACCAACAATAAGATCGCCAAAAACCTCCAGTGCCACATTCACCCGCTCCGTGGCAGCCGAAACCGATGAATCGGTCAACGGCAGTTCCTCGACCACAATCTGCATGTTCCGGTGCGAAGAAGAAAGAGTCGTAAGCGTCGAACGCAACCCCAGCGATTCGATGGTGCCCAGATACATCGGCGCACCCGCAAGAATCGCCGTCATAACCAACACGCCAACCATTAGGGCAAGCATCTGGTAAAAATCAGCGCGTAAACGCCGGCGGAAAATCAGCAAAGTTAATTCTGGTCAGTCAATCGTTAGTCATTTAGATCACGAAGAAGCAGACAGCTGATAGATATTAGTTGATACCCACAACCCCCGATGCAGTTAATTCACCGAATTCAGATCAAAATAGCGAGCTGGCGTTAAAAAACGTGTCCACCAGTGGCCCGCGCACGCCCGGATCAGCCAACACTTACTTGAAGATCAACTTCGCCACGAATCGATTTCTCAAACCTCTAAATCACACTCTTTTCTGCACCTCGCAGACCCACTGAAAACTCACACCAGCCACCCGTAGCAGCGGCAGTTCTACGGGCGACGATCATCCCATTTCCAGCTCAAACAGTATCGAATTCCTGTTTCAGGCCATTTTTTCAGCATCGGCCAATATCGAATCGTGAGTGCCTACCATTCGCACCAATCCCCCACTCCCGCATAGGTAATTCCGCCTAGTACACCAATTCTCGGCTACACGGAAACTTCAAGTCTTCCAAGTTCACTCCCTAGAGTCTGCTCACACCAACTGCGGGGGGTTGTCCCCAGCAGTCGCATGCGGTGGACACCCGCATGTACGAATCGGCAAAACGACACGATTGTTAATGAGATTTCTTGAGAATTAGGCCAGATGCGCAACGATCATGCTCACCATTACCTGAATCGCAATGTTGTGGTGCGCGCAAAATCGAACAGGCATCGACCTTACATCTAACGGAACTTACACACACACGGAACCTCCAATCAGTTGTGTATCGGATGAGGAAAGAATTTTTGGGATTGGGAAGCGAACAGTATCATAACGCAATGAGCAAGTATCGGCTAACTACGCTGTTCATAGTCATCAGTGTTCTTACACTGGGCACGGCGGCGCTTGCCCTCAACCATCTCGCAATCCGTACTGCCGAGAATAATTTAGCCGAGTTTTCCACGAAAAGATCGAAAACTACAGAATTTCCGAACTGCAGATATCGGCCGTAGAAGTCGAAATCAACTCCACGTTCAGCGCACCCGCCGAAAAGAACGCAACCATTCAGTTCGGCATCATGATCGGCGGAGTGGTCGCAGTGTTCCTGGTCGTCGCATCGCTAATCGCAATCCGCCGACAATGGGGCAAGCCCTAACCCAGCACCTCAGCCAACCGGCGCGCCGCCATCTCTGCCTGCCCATCCCGCAGATTAATCGGGTTGATCGAAACCGAATCAACGCTTCGGTCATAGGTCACAAACACCCGCGGCTCACCCTCAAGCATCTCCTTTAACAGCGCGTCAGGGTCGACCCCGGTTGCCTCGCTGTTCAACCGAACCACAACCGTCGGTACGTGGTACTTGTGCGGATCATGCTCGATCGAAACGCTAACGCCGTCCAGCGCCTGCAAAATCTCGTAAGCAGGCTCAATACTCGCCCGATACGACACCATCAGCGCACCGTCATCCTGCTCCATAAACAGCTTGAGCGCGGTGTACAAACCCACCATCTCTTCACGGGTAACCTTTTGCGGCCTGCCTATCGAATGATTCGGCGGACCGTTAACCACAGCGGCCTCGATCAAGTCTTTGCGACCAAACAGCAATCCAGTCCCCTGCGGACCCCGAATGAACTTGCCCCCGCTGAACGTCACCAGATCAGCCCCATCGCTTATGTAACGACTCAGGTTGCTCTTTGGCGGCAACATCGCAGCAGCATCAACGATCACCGGCACACCATGCGCATGGGCAATCTCCGAAAGCTTCGGAAGACTCAGCCCCTTCTGCGCAATACCCGGACCAAACAAATAGTTCACTGCCGCGGTTTTCTCCGTAAAAGCCGCCTCAAGCTCTTCTTCCAGCGTTCCGTCGATACTCCCGATCTCAACCAGTTTCGCCCCGGTAAAGCCGTACATATCGCTGTAACCGCCGCGATGGACTTTCTGGATGATCAACTCATCCTTCATGCCGTCCGTATTCGGAAGCTGCCGTACTTTCGCTGGGTTGGTTCCCGTCATACACGCCGCCATCGATAACACCACACCACCGGCAGCACCGCTCACCACAATCCCGGATTCAGCACCCGATACCTGAGCAATGTATTCGCCGACCTTATCGTTCAGTTCCTGCAACCCGATAAACGACTGCGAAGCCAACGCCATCGCCTCCATCACTTCTGGCCGTGGCTCCGACCCGCCATACGAAGTGATCGTCCCCGCAGCATGAATCACAGGGCGTAAACCCAACTCGTCATACACAGGATTATTCAATGGGCCATTACCCGAAGCATTGCTTGTCATCTACAGAATCTTTCAGTAAATCTAAATACCAGCGAATCACATGGCGCACATTACACCCAAAAACATCACCGCAGCCCCGCCTATTCCCCGGTGCCTGAGGAGCCCCATCTAATCCCAAGCGCCGGGAACAACATCAAAGCCGGTCTCAACTTCGCAGGTCGATCGCTCAGAAAAAGACCACTGACACTAAAATAACCCCCATGACCTTCACAATCCTCGGCCGCAACTCCCAAACAGGTGAACTCGGCATCGCCATCGCCACCTACTCCCTCGCTGTCGGAGCAACCTGCCCCCAAATCCTGCCCGGCATCGGCGTCGCAACCTCCCAAGCATCCACAAACCCGGCCATTGGCGAAGAAATCATGGAACTGATCGAAGACGGCACCCAACCAGCCGAAGCCTTCGCCCAAGCTCTCGCCAACGACTCACATCACGAATACCGCCAGATCGCGTTTCTTGGCCCAAACGGCGATTCTCTTGTTCATTCAGGTGCAAACATCAAACCATCCAGCGGTCACGTAAATGGAGATAACTGCATAGCAATCGGAAACTTTCTGGCGAACGACCAGGTGCTCCAAATGATGGTCGACGGATTCTCAGAGCCCAATATGAATTCCGATTCGCCGACAACCCTCGCCGAGCAACTCCTTTCCGCACTCGACTCCGGCAAGCAAGCCGGTGGCCAATCGGGAGCAGGCAACACTCACCTACCCGAACGCTCCGCATGCCTGATAGTCGGCGCATCGGGCGAACGCTTCCCAATCGACATCCGAATCGACGTCTCAACCAACGCCATACCCGAACTACGCTCCGCCTACGAAACCTACCTGCCAATGCACGACTACTACCTCAACCGCGCCCAAAACCCAACCAACCTCCCCTCTCAAAACGAATGGCCAAGACAACTCGAATCAAATTAGCGGCTCTCTTGCCGCTTCCTAAGCGAAGTCATCGGAGTCGAAGGACCTGGGGCGAGGGTCGCGAAAACCGTCGACCCCACCACCACGTTGCGATCACAGCTTCACCCACATCCCGCCACCAACTGTCATGCTGAATTTATTTCAGTATCTTTCTCACCCATCTGCAGCGACCTCCCCCACTCACAGCGCAAATAAGTCGTACCCTTCTCAAACCGCTCATCCACAGCCCCAACCTGGTCTTCGCCTGAAAAATAAGGTGTCTAGACACCCCGGAGAACAACCTTGGTCCTCGACGCCATCCACTCACGACGCAACACCCGTGAATTCACCATCGCACCCGTTTCCGACTCAGCTCTGGAACTAATAATCGAAGCCGCAACCTGGGCACCAAACCACCGAAACACCGAACCGTGGCGATTTATCGTTCTCTCCAAAGACGGTGCAATGCGCAAAAAAGTCGCACAAATCGTCCACGATTGGACCTTCGAGAACGTAAAAAATCCCAATCCAGAACGTCGCATTGCGACTTCCAGAGAAACCCAGCAGGAAATCCTCGATGCCCCGGCGTTTATGTACGCCTACTCGGTTCAGGGCCGCAACGACGAAGTAACTCACGAAAACTACGCAGCCACCGCCTGCGCCGTTCAAAATCTGATATTGGCCGCCCACTCGCTCGGAATCGGAGTCGGCTGGAGTACCGGCAAGCCCTGTCTCGCCAACGTAGGCACCGCCATAGGAGCCGAACCCGACTGGGACATCGTCGGAGCCTTCTACATCGGCTACCCTGCCGAAGAACAAACCCAACAGTCACCAGCCAAACGCGCACCTGTAAACGATGTAACTATCTGGGCCTAGTGCCCTGACAGCAGCTCACGTAATAAATTCGCTCCCCTTGATCAACCTGGTCAAAGCGTCGTTCGCGGGTGTGGAAATCCCGTACTTGGCAGCCTCTCGAGCGACATATCCGTTCAGGGAATCAATCTCCGTCCTCACCCCACGATCCAAATGCTGCGACATCGAAACCCGGTGAAACTTCTTCGAGCAATACTCTCGAATCGTCTCCAGCGGATCGGGATCATCAAGCTCAACTCTCTTCGCAGCCACGAACGCAAGAACCTCGCCGATCACCTGACGCTGGAACTCATCCAGTTCAGGAATTGCACGAATATGCCCCGGTTTCACATCCGTAATTGCGCAGATAGCGTTGATCCCGCAGTTGTGAACAAACTTGCTCCAAATCGTTTTCATGATGTCGGCCTCGACAACCGGCAGCATATTCGCCAACTCAAGGTGCTCAACCAATAGCGCTAGCCGGTCACTCTCGGCCCCATCGATCTCACCAAGGTACGTCGGCCCTTCGTTGGTGTGACTTACTCGCCCCGTCCCAGGCATGTCACCGCTATGAAATGTCAGCCCACCTAAAACCCGATCGTCACCAAGTACATCAACCAGCACCTCGATGTTCCCGACACCATTTTGTAGCGACACAACGAAACCCTCTGGACCGAGAATCTCACTCGCAGTCTCCGCCGCTTCCCGTGTCGAATATCCGTTCACACAGACCATCGCAACATCCACGCCAGAAACTGTCGAAACGTCAGTCGTCGCAACCACCGAAGCCAAAAACTCACCGTACAACCCGTCCACCCTCAACCCGTCTCGGTTAATTGCGTCAACGTGATCGACAGCGATATCAATCAACACCACATCATGGCCGATCCGCGCCAGATTAGCCCCGTAAAGGCTTCCCATATTTCCAGCACCGATTATTGCGTAATGCATACGCCTCCCAACAGCCAACAAAACACATTCAGTAATTCACTCAGCAACACTCTACCGCCTGAGCGCGTCCCGAGAGCCACACCGGCACGACCAGCTCAACACAACGCAATCGCCAACGTCGCATAAACTCCCCACATAACCAGCTTTCCTACACGGGAACCTTTTCCACATTCCTCCGTTGTAGTTAATAGAGGCGCCTCTGCTTTCTAAACACACCCAGTAAAACGGGTCGCAAAAGTTCGCAAGCAAAAATAAAAACCTCTCACCGATTACCGATGGGAGGTTTTTTCTAACTATCTAGAACCAAGTCCTCCGACGACGCCCGGAGCCAAACGCCTCGCCAACCCCAACTACGCCCCGTTCACCGACATCGCCACCTTGATCACTCCGTCAGAATGATCGGCATACATGTCGTAAGCCTTCTGCACGTCAGTAAAGTCCAGGTTGTGGCTCTTCAGCACGCCAGGGTCGATCCAACCACGTTCTTTCAGCGCAATCATCTCTCGAATCTCCTTCGTTGGCTGGCTCGTCGCAGCAACCTGCGTCGGAATAATCGTCGCAGCCTTGAACATGAACTCCTGGTGCGGGAACGAAGCAATCTTCCCGTCCCGTCCCGTCAAACTGAAGCTAACAAAAATGCCCCAGCGCTTTACGATCTTCAGGCACTGCCCAAACCCCTCGGGATCACCAGTAGCATCAACCACAATGTCGATTCCCTCGCCGCCCGTAAGCTCATCGATCGCCTCGTACATATCATCCTGTGAAGGATCAACCGTGTTGGTTGCACCCACCTCAAGAGCCTTCTTACGGCGAGCTTCAACAGGGTCGATACCGATAATCTGAAGTGCGCCCTGCTTCTCAAGAAGCATCGTAAACGAAAGGCCAATTCCACCCTGACCAAGCACCGCAACCCGCTTACCCGCTACGTTCCCCATCTGCTTGACCGAGTAGAGAACCGTACCGGTGTGCTGACACATAACCCACTCATCGAGCGGGCCCCAGTCAGGAACAGGAAGAATACGGTCAGGCGTCTGAACCAGGTACTCAGCCAGACCACCCAAACCGCGTGTCGGCAAAATAATTGCCCGCTGCCCTACTTTGATTTCGTCGGTCTTCGACTCAACTATCGTGCCAGCAATTTCGTGGCACCCAACGCTGACTTCCAGCGGATAGTTCTCTTCCGGCAAAGCCGTATTGAAGATCCCGTGAATGTCGCTTCCACAAACCGAAAGAGCCTCGATCCGTATCTTGGCTTGACCATCTACGGGAACAGGCTCGGCGATATCTATCAGGTCAAAGGTTGCTGGAGCAACGAGTTGTGCAGCTTTCAATTTTCAATAACGCTTTCGGGAGGGTCGCAATTAGTAAAACGGTTTGATTCGACAGACCGGAGCGAACTCTACACCCGCCCAAGCCACCAGACAATCGTTTTTTATCTCACCGGTGCCAGCCCCCAATCTGGAGCAACGCACGAGCCGACTCTAATCGCCCTGAGCCCAACTGCTGCGACTCCAAAATAAAGCTCAAATCAGAATCACGAACCAACGCCCTGAACCGCAACAATCGCTCGACTAAAGAATCGCCGGCAGCGTTGCCGTATCGCCGTTTTCGACCTGCCACAAATGCAGTCGAGCAGCCATACGCCGAACTCGATCTCTGTGCTCAGGCTTGTCGAATAAATTGTGAATTTCGCCCGGATCTGTATTCAAGTCATACAGTTCGCCCTGATCCACAGCACACAGATTCAACTTCCAGCGATCCGCCGTAATCACCGAACGCCACGGCATGGTGTTCAGGAAATTCAGATCACGAACCTTTTCATCGCTCATCGCCCAACTGTCGCACTCATCAGCCAGATCCCTGTCGCCAACACCGTTGTGCTGAACCACCACATCATTGCCCGAAAGATCGTCCCGACCCTCAAGCACCCGCACCCTGCTTTCGCCCTGCAAGTACCCCGGAATCGACTGTCCAAATAATTCCAACAAAGTCGGCACAAAATCAATCTGACTGAAATTCCCCGAAACCCGAGTTTCGCTATCAATCAGCCACGGCACGCGAATGAACAACGGAACCTGCGCCGCCTCCTCGTAAGGAGTTCGCATCTCGATCATCCCGTGAGTGCCGATCATGTCGCCATGCTCGCTCGTGAAAACAACTATCGTTTCGCCTGCAACACCAGAATCGTCGATCGCATCCAGAATCGTCCCCAACATATCGTCGACCAGCTTCACGTTCCCGAAGTAGTTCGCTCGCAACTGGCGCATCCCCGCCTCGGTAGCAGTCGAAATTCCGTCGCGAACACAGTCCCCAAAAAGCTCAGCCCGGGTGCGATTAAACAGCGTGCTCTCAACTGGAGATTGCATAAACGTTTCATCGACAGGCAACGTCGCCGAGTCGTACATATTATCGAACGGACCCGCAAACGGCGGATGCGGCTCGATGGTGCTTACATAGAGCACAAACGGGTTGCACTATCGCCCAAAAACGACGCCATTTGCTTCTCAGGCGGCAACTCCGACCGTTGCGACATTGAGAACGTCTTGCCACCCGGGTGATCCTGCTCAGGCTCGTACCCCTCGGCAACCAAACTCTCGTGGTAACTCGAAAACTTCTTCTGGTCGTCCTCGTTCGTGTACTCCGGCCACCAATAGTCGTTAGCGCTCACCCACTCGTCGAAGCCCCGCTGCTTGATGATCTCGTCGCCCAGATGCCACTTACCGATATACCCGGTCGTGTAGTCATCCGAAACCATCTGCGCAATCGACTCAACCTCCGGCGGCATAACCAGCCTGTTTCGAGGCATCCCGGCCGTTGGCGGGTACAGACCCGTAATAATCGAAGCACGAGCCGGCGCACACACCGGTTGCGTTACGTAGCAGTGCTCAAACACGAAACTTTCAGACGCCAGTCGATCCATATGAGGTGACTGGATCCAGTCGTTCCCGTAAGCGCCAGAAGTGTCCTGCCTGAGTCGATCTGGCAACACAAAAACTAAATTCGGTTTCGATGGGACTTCAGTAACTGCCAACCTGATGCTCCTATTTCGTTCGTATTTGCGCCGTGATTATAGGCACCCACAACAGCGCACACCGGCTATTACGCCAAAATTCGACTGACCTTCACCGGTTCGTTAAACCCTCGTATCGTCACTTCACCTATCGACTCCAACTCAACAACCCTGGCCCCAAGCTCTTTCACGCAGTCATCCGAAAGCAGTATCTCGCCCGACTCCGCCAGATCGCACAACCGAGAAGCCAGGTTCACCACCGACCCAAACAAAACCCCACCCTCTTCCAGCGGCTCACCAGAAGTCATGCGAATGCTCAGTCGCTCATCGATACCCGGCACCGCAATCACAGCAATACCTGCGCTAATATTCACCGCAGCCTGCACCGCCTGATCAGCATCGTCAAACGACGCCATAATACCGTCACCCGCGTGCTTCACTTCCCTGCCTGCAAACTTGGTTAGCTCATCTCGAACAACGCTGTTGTGCCCGCGCAGCATCGCAAACGCACGGTCGTCGCCCAGTCGGTTCATCATCGACGTGTACCCGACAAGATCGGTGAACATGATCGTGCGCAACGCTCGATCCACCGCAGCGCCATCCTGCTGGTCCGCAGTCGGGATGGCGGCGATTCGACCCATGAACGGCATGACCTCGGTCTGATCGACCTCCACAACATCGTTTGGAATCTTTCCATGTGCTTTGGCATGAATCGTCGAAATCAAATCTGACGATGGCGCTGATACCAGGCAGAACGTCGTGTGGCGGCCCTCATCAAACCAGTAAGTAATGAACTTGGCGTCGTACTCATCCTGAAGTGCCATATCCATCGCATGGGCTGCAGGCAATGTCCTCTTGCTTCGCACCCTCAACGTAGTGGCGATCTAAATAAAGCGGCAACCAATCCCTCATTTTTACTTCGCGATTTCAAAGATCCTCGCAACCGATGACAAAGATCAATCCAGCAAATTGGCAGTTCGACACGAATACTAACTCGTAGCAACCATGAATCAACCGGCAGCCCGCAGCTATCCAGCACTGATACATTCACCTTCCACAACAACACCACTAAACATTGCGGAGACCTAAAACATTGCGAATCCTGATCGGCGGGTGTCAGCAAGAGATATCCACATTCAATCCAGTCCCATGCGAGTACGAATTCTTCGACTTCCTCCGGGACGACGAGATCAGGGCGACTCACGAGGGCAGCGATTCGCAAATCGGCGGAGCCATGGCTGAGCTTCAGTCGGCATTTGGCGAAAACCTCGAACTCGTATTCACCTACGATGCCGAAGGCACCGCAGCAGGCCCCTTACGCCACAGCGCGTTCATGCGCATCGCCAGCGAATTTCTTGAGCCATTGAAACAACACGCAGGCGAGATCGATGGCGTCTACTTCTCCCTGCACGGCGCAATGGGCACAACCGAGCTACTCGATCCCGAGGGTTATCTGCTCGAAGAAGTCCGGAAAATTCTCGGCCCAAAGGTTCCAATCGTCATCACAATGGACCTCCACGGCATCCTGACCGCCAAGATGCTCGAAAACATAAACGGACTCGCATCGTTCCACACCTATCCGCACGTCGACTTCGCCGACACCGGTCGACGAGCAGCCAAAGTCCTCACCAGAATCCTCAAAGACGGCGTGAAGCCAGTCGCAGCACGAGTGCGAGTTCCGGCTATCGTCCGTGGTAACGAACTAATCACCGAAAAAGGCGCATTCGGAGCACAAATCCGCTACGCCAAAAAGCTTCATGAGAATCCAAAAGTTCTCTCCGCCGGATTCTTCATATGCAATCCGTTCACCGACGTCCCTGAACTCAGCAGTCAGGCATATGTGTTCACCGATAACGATCCAGAACTCGCCGAACAACACGCCCTGCAAATGGCAAACGACTTCTGGCCCAATCGCCACATCATGCAGGGTCAGCTCATATCGCTCAAAGATTCCGTTGCCAGAGCCTCTGAAATGGCCGGACCAATAGCGTTCACCGACGCCGCCGATGCTCCAAGCTCAGGCTCGTCTGGCGACAGCAACGCAATCATCTCCGAAATGATCAGAGCCAACTACCCGCACTCGAGACTCGCGCCAATAGCCGATCCAGCCGCTGCTGCCAAAGCCCACGAGCTCGGCGTCGGTGCCAAGTTCACAATGGGAGTCGGCGGAGCACACGATCCCCAGTTCACTCCCCTCGAACTCGAATGGACCGTCGAATCACTGGCCGATGGCACATTCACGTGCGAAACCTGGAAGTACGAACCGACCATCGGGCCAACCGCAGTTCTGAAATCGGGAAACCTGACGCTGGTCGTAACCACCGAAACCGTAATACTTGTCGACCGCGCCCTGTTCTTCAAGGTCGGGCTCGACCCCAAAGATTTCCACTCAACAATCGTAAAGTCACCACACTGCGAACCAGCGTTCTTCGACGATTGGGTGGAAGCCAACTTCAACGTCGACGCCCCGGGAGCCACCAGCGCCAACCTGAAATCACTCGGCCACACCGTCTGCGCCCGTCCCATCTACCCACTAGAACCCGACACCGAGTTCACCCCAAAGACCGAAATTTTCACCAGGAACTAAGCTCAGATCGGATAGCGTCACGCCATGAGTAAAAACAACAAAATCTAACCCGAATCGCCCTTCAAAAAGGCAACACGTAACGTTCTTCGAGAACGACTCGACGAAGGCAAACCGACCATCGGCACACACCTGATGTCGGTCTGGCCGGCAATGGTCGAAATCATCGGCTACACCGGCGTAATGGACTACATATAGTTCTCCGGAGAAGACGCCCCGTACGACCTGGCCGCATTAGAGAACTTCGGCAGAGCCGTCGACCTGTTCGACCACATGACCTCGATGATGAAGATCGAACAAGTACCCAAAGAATGGCTTGCCGGTCGCGCAAACGGATCGGGCATCCAAAACCTTCTATTCGCAGATACACGAACCGCAAACGACGCCAGCAGCGCCGTCGCAGCCGCACGCCACGAAACATCAGGCGCAAACGGCACAGCCGGAGCAGGTTGGAAGTGAGATGCAGGCTACGGCATCGGAGCCACTCTCGAAGAAGCCGTACAGCAACGCAATCAAGGTGTCGTTGCCCTAATGATCGAAAAAACCGATGCTGTAGAAAACCTGGAAGAAATCCTCGAAGTCGAAGGCGTCGACATGATCCAGTTAGGCCCCAGCGACTACTCGGTCACCAGAGGGCTACTCGCCAATCCCGCCCAACCAGAAATCGAACGAGTCAGGAAACACGTAAACGCTACGGCCATCAAAATGGGCGTGCGACCAAGAGCGGAAATTTTCGACTTTGAAGAAGCAAAGCCCTACATGGATGAAGGTGTGATCGACTTCTGCATCGGCTGGGATACCCGAACCGTTGTCGACTACTGCAAACGGCAGGGCGACGAACTGGCGAAATTGCTCAACATCTAGCTCGCCAACAACATCACACCCCGCAACTAACTCCAGCTAGGTCAGTTCCGTCAACCCGATAGGAATCCTGAACCGGGCGATAGCACCGCCGTCATCACGCGGACTCAAAGAAATTTCACCATCGTGCTCGTCGATAATTCTTTTCGAAACGTGGAGGCCAATCCCCGTCCCCGGAACTCGTCGCGTTATCCGCCCGGTGGAACATCTCGAACAATCCTGCGGGATTTTCCTCCGGAACGCCCGGACCCCGGTCTTTTACCTCAACCACCAGCCAACCGCCGTTAACCGATACGTCAACCTCAACATCTGATTCCTCAGGTGAATACTTCGAAGCATTATTCAGCAAATTAGGTTATTTCACATTGCATGCTAAATAACAATAATAATGAAAATGTCCAGCCCTCTTCCTATTTCAAACACTATGACCTAGGCCGAATTACCCAAACTGTTACAGTTCGCGCTTGCCAGTTACCAGTGTTGATAAATATCTACTTGCCACATCGCCGAATCTGGTCTGTTTCGCAGCACGGCCGCCTTCTGGAAGACCCAACAAACCTACACTCGTGCCATCCCGAGCCCCTGCTAGAAAATTAGTTTTGCAGCAACACGACGTCGAACACCAAGACAATCATCACAAACGTCAGCTCTTACTCGTGCCCTTCAACGCCTGATCAAGCCCACGAATGTGCCCAACGGCGTACGCCCAGTAACGGTGTCCCCAATCGGTGTCGCCTTCCATATGAATGGCATGGTCAGGGGTCATCCAACCGTCAAATCCTGAATCGTGGTACGCCTGCATAGTGGCAACCATATCGGCTTTTCCGGTCTCAGGGAACGTCTCCTGAAAATGCTCCAACTCACCCTTGATATTCCTGAAATCCACTGAAAATATCTTGCCCCGCCCCCCCAAATGTCGAATCTCAGCGGGAACGTCACAGCCCATCTCGGTAAAACACCCCTGGCAAAACACAACGCCCGTGTTGTCGCTCGGAACCAACCCAAGGTACTTCCTGAACGCATCAGGACTCCGCATAATCCTCGCGATTCCTGAAATCTCAGGCACCGGCGGGTCGTCAGGGTGCAGCCCAATACGCACGCCCACCTCTTCAGCAACCGGAGTCACCGCCTCCAGAAAACGCTTCAGATTCGCCCACATCTGGTCATCACTCTTAGGCTCCCGCTGATCCTCGGGAACCCAGTCAATGTTGAACCCGCTATTCGGGTGTTCCATCAAGGGATTCCCCGTCGCCAGCGAAATATCGAAACTGGTCGATTTCGCGCCAGCTCTCTCAGGAGCCTGCTCCGACGTCCGATAAATCCTCAGCGCATGCATGTTGAAAATTATGAACCCAAGCCCCACTTCAGCCATATTCCGAAGCGTCTTCTTGTAGTTCTCAATCTGCTCATCCCCACCCGGCAGCCCCAACATCCACTTGAACGTCCACTCCAGAGGCGACATCCGCACAGCCATCCACTCAAGCCCGTACGACTCGACCAAATCCTTATGCTTGCGCAGAGTCGCTACAGAATAGAAACCATCATCACCCGAACCCGCAGCAGGCTGACCCGAAACACCGTCCGCTCCGATCTGCGCTGTAAACCTCAACCGATCCTCAGAAAAATCAGTACCCAGAAAAATCTTCAACTGATCATCTCCTTAAACTTGGTCTGCTCCGCAGCACGACCGCCTTCTGGTAGACCCAACGGCAACTGAACATCGAGAACCAGTGGCCGACCTTCCCGCTCGACCGTATCCAACCCCTCTTTTATCGCCGCGTCGATCTTCGACTCGTCATCGACTCCACGACCCTCGACCCCGAATGACCCTGCCAGCTGAACAATGTCGACTCCGTCCAGCACCACACCCGCATAAACCCCGGTGTCTTTCATCACGCCATTCGCCCCGCTGAACGCACCCGCAACAATGCCATAGGCGCCATTGTTTGGAATTACGTAAAGAACCGGAATTTCGTGTTGAGCAGCCGTCCAGAACGCTGAGTCCGAATAGTAAACCGAACCATCTCCAACAATCCCAACAACCGGCTTATCCGGAGCCGCAAGCTTCGCCCCAAGCACCGCACCCATGCCGTAACCCTCCGACCCTCCAGCAGGTCGAATGTACGTGTTGTTTCCACCATCCGGCTTCTTGATCACGTTCTCCAGTGGAACCGCAAACTGCTCGGTCGTAATGATTCCGCCACCCAAATCTTCCAGTGCACCATCAACAGCATCCAGTAACGCCAGAGGCCTTACTCGACCCGGTATTTTCGTAGCCGACTGAAGTGCTACCCGCCGAGCATCACGAAGTCGAGAAGCATTCTTCAACGCAGTCGCACGCCGATCGTCATAGCCCTTCGACTCATACTCCCGACCAGCAAGATCCAGCAGCTTCACCAGCGTCCGTGACTCATCAGCCATAACAGCAAGATCAAGACCCGGAATGTTCTCAAAAATCTCAACGTCTGGCCCAACTGCCGCAATCGTTTTAGCGCTCTTGAAAAGATTGAAATCAGCCGAAGTACCGCTCCCACCGTGCCTCACACCAACCGCGATAATCGCATCGGGCTCAAGATCGATAACTGGCTGCCGGAAGTATCCACAATGCAGCGGATGAGCAGCCGACACACCTCGCAAATCACCCCACATCGAGGCAACGTTCGCCCCAAAATGCTCGGCAAGCTTTCCAAGCAACTGCTCCCCACCACTCTTGTTAACCCCATCGCCAACATAAATCATCGGCCGCTTCGCCTCATGCAAAATCCGAGCCAACTCTTCAACATCACTGTCGGCCGGATACCCCGCTGTCGCCCTAGCCGGAGGACCCTCAACGATATCCGTCATGATCTGCTCCGGGCCAAGAATTCGATCGTAAACAGCGATATGCACAGGACCAATCGGAGGCGTCATTGCAACCTTGATCGCCCTGTCCACGGCAGTCGCCAATCCTGCTGGTTCAATCACAGTCCAGTTAGCCTTCATGAACGGCGCGCCAATCGACGTAGGGCCAACGTTGTGACCCAGATCAAGCGTTATACGGTCGGCATAACTTCCCGTATCGCCAACAAAAGTGATCGTCACAACCGGAAGCCCGGCCGCCCAAACATTGATCATCTGCCCAAGACTCTGGGCCAACCCCGCACCAAGATGCACCGACATCACCGCCGGTTGCGAATTCACCTGAGCAAACCCGCCCGCCATCGAGGTGACAGTGCCCTCATGCAGCCCGATAACACCGTTGATATTCGGGTTGCTGTGAAGCGAATCAAAGAAGCGAGCCTCACGCGATCCAGGGTTGTAAAACAGATGCTTGATGCCCGATGAAACAAGCTGCTCCACGATAACTTGAGAAGGATTGCCAGTAAAAGAACGAGATGACATCTAAGTGCTCCACGGGCGACCCACCAACCGGCTGCAAACTCAGCCCCGGTACGCTCGCCAAAGTATGAATCCCGGCATACTACCCGCTCTGGCCAATGCCCGCCGCGTCCTACTCCCCATCCCTTCTCCCCCAGAGAGAAGCTTAGGTTGAGGGGGAATGCGAACAGGAGCCACCCAACAACGCAGAGCACGCCCCCACCCAAGATCCCTCGGTTCCGACGACGCCACTCGGGAAGTAGCAAGACGCTAAACGACCAACGCCAGCCAAACGAACACCGTCATCCTGAATTCATTTTCAGGATCTATCTCACCAATCTCTCAGAAAAAGTGCTACTAGCACACCAACACCAGCTGCACATGCTCATCAGGCTTCATCAGCCGCTCCATCGACGACTGCATATCGTCCCACCCGATAAAGCTCTCATCAGTCACCATCGACTTCTCAGAAAGCTGACCCCTCTCCATCAAATTCAACACCGTCTGCCAATCGATCGGCTGCGACCCGTAAGCCGCCTTCATCTCCACTTCTCGCCCAATCCAATCAACCGTCCGCAAATCAACGTCTTCCCACGCCATCGAAACCACCAACAACTGACCGCCGCGCCGCACCATCTCCAGTCCCTGTTGGAACGTCGGCTTCGCAGCAGCAGCATCGAACGCCACCGGCACTCCCGGGCCTCCCGAAAGCTCCAGAACTTTCGCCACTACATCATCCTCAAGCGAATTCAACACAACATCAGCCCCAAGCACCCTTGCAGCATCAGCCCGAGCCTGAGCAGGTTCAGAAACAATCACCGAAGCCGCCCCTGCAGCCTTCAACACCTGCACGATCAGCAACCCTATCGGACCCGCCCCCATCACCACAGTCGTATCGCCAAGCTTGAACTTGGAAGTGCGCACCGCATGAACGGCAACCGAAGCCGGCTCAGTCAACACCGCAAGCTCGTCGCTCACGCCCTCGGGAATCAACAGCGGACGCCATTCGTCCATCGTCAAATACTCAGCAAACCCACCAATTCGAGTCGCCTCAATACCAACCGTTCGAGCGCTGTACCGATCGTCCGGATACGAAGGCAACACCGTCCCAGCCGGCGGCGCTCCACCCCCGCCAACGATTCGGTCACCCTCCTTCAACCGAGTCACATCCCTACCCGTCTGTACCACGTCGCCGATGTACTCGTGACCCAGAACCGAACCATCGTTCGCCATCCCATACTGAAAACGATGCACGTCCGACCCACACAACGCCGAGTACCTGATCTTCACCAGAATCTGGTTTGGACCCGGCTCCGGAGTCGGTATCTCCTCTATAACCATCTTCTGAGTCCCGCGCATTACAGCAGCCTTCATCGCAACTTCCTTCTATTCAGATGTTCTTTCTAAAAACACCCATTGATACCCAGTGCAGTGCAGATTCCAGCCCAGTTTGCGGCCCGATTCGCAACCCGATTCGCCAAACGTACACTTTGCCACTGCACATTAGTGAAAATCACAGGCAACTGTGTCACAATCCCGGCGGGCGGATTATCCACCGCTACAGCGATATGGTCAAAGCCAAAAGCCTGCCATCAGGCCGAAGAAACCTGAAATCAACCACCGAAATCAGCCAACGAGGTGTGAAATAACTCGACTCGAAAACAAGGTCGCTATCGTCACCGGAGCTGGCACACGCTCAGCAAACGTATCCGGAGTTGGCGTTGCCACAGCCAAACTCTTCGCCTCGCACGGTGCAAAAGTGCTGATCGTCGACATGGACGAAGCAGCCGCTAAAACAACCGAAACAGCCATCAATCAGGCCGGAGGAACGGCATCCATATTCGTGGCCGATGTTGCCGACGAAGAAAACTGCAAAGCCCTCGTCGACGCGGCAGTCGAACGCTACGGCAAGCTCGACATTCTGATGAACAGCGTCGGAATTGGCGGCACCGGAACAGTCACAGAAGTCACGCAGGAAACCTGGGAGCGAACCCTCGATGTCGATCTCAAAAGCGTGGTCTTCATCTCGAAATACGCAGTACCAGAAATGATCAAAGCAGGCGGTGGGTCGATCATCAACGTCTCATCAGTCGACGGTATCCGCGCCGGCATGACCAAAAACATTCCGTACGCCGCGGCAAAAGGCGGGATGATCGCAGTCACCCGCGCCATGGCGGTGCATCACGGACGCGATCAGGTTCGAGTGAACTGCATTGCCCCCGGATTACTTCACACTTCGATGACCGAACTCTACGACGAAAAAAGACACCAGCTGCGTAGCGACATCGCACCCCTCGGCACCGAAGGCAAAGCCGGAGACATTGCGATGGCTGCCACCTTTTTGGCAAGCGACGAGTCACGTTGGATCACCGGCGTGCTGCTGCCAGTCGACGCAGGCCTCATGGCAGCCGGACCACAAAGCCTGATCAACAACATTCTCGAAGACTACGAGTACACCTAGGCAAAACAAACGGAGCGAACTCAGCGTGCGATTCAGCGACGCAATAGTTATCGACGGACTCGACACCAGCAAGTGGGGTCGCGAAACCGTCTATCGCGAACTGCGAGACGGCGGAGTAACGGCGATCAACGCCACAATCGCTATCTGGGACGACTACGAATCAACGCTCCACATGATCACGAAGTACCTCGAATGGTTCGACGAGTTCGACGATCTAATAAGACCTGTAAAAACCATTACGGACATCCACAAAGCCAAAGCAGAAAACCGCACTGGAATCATCTTCGGCTGGCAGAACGCAAGCCCCATCGGCAACGACCTCACCCGCCTGAAGCTCTTTCACGAACTCGGCGTTCGAGTCATCCAGCTCACCTACAACGAACGAAACCTGCTCGGCAACGGCTGCTACGAACGCACCGACGACGGACTCAGCAATTTCGGTCTGGCAGCGGTCAAAGAAATGAACCGGCTCGGTATCCTCATCGACCTCTCCCACGTCGGCGACCGAACAACCCTCGACGCCATCGAAAACTCTGCCCAACCCGTGGCGATAACCCATGCCAACGCCCGCTCGCACATCAACCACCCCCGCAGTAAAACCGACGAAGCGATAAAACTTCTCGTCGAGCGCGGCGGAGTCATCGGCGCAAACGGCTTCCCGATGTTCTTCGAAAAAGGCTTCGAAACCGGCCTCGACGAATACATCGACGCTATCGACTACCTCGTCCAAATGGTCGGAATCGACCACGTCGGAATCGGCACCGACTTCTGCACCGAACAACCCCGCTCGTTCTTCGACTGGATATTCTCCTCGCAGGGCAACATCCCGGCAAAAGAAGTCGCCTACACCCCCGAGCCCTATACCCATTTAAAGGGATTTGAATCACAGGCCGAGTGGGCTAATGTCGTAGAACGCCTGCTCGCCAGAAACTACTCCGAAGCCGACACAAGGAAGGTTCTGGGTGAAAACTGGCTCAAACTTTTTGGTCAAGTCTGGACGAACTAACGGAAACGTCACCATGCAAGTTATCGAATATCCAACCGCCGCAGAATTCCTCGATACAACGCACACCATGCTGCTCGAAAACGAAGCTGCCAACGAACTGATCCTCAGCTACGCAGTTAGTCAAACCAACGGCGTCGAAAACACCATGTCAACAACGTTCTACTGCGTGGTCGACAACGACACTCCGCTTCTTGCCACCATGTACACACCAGATATTTGGCATCAACTCCCAGCGTAAGCAGCTTTTTGACGAAACGATGGCCGGCGTCGAGATCATCTGCCATCGCCGCTGCGTAGAGGAGATTTTCGCCTCCTTCCCCGTTTGGATCGAGGGTTGCGCCGCGCTCGAGAAGCAGGTCGAATATTTCAGGGCGGTCGTTGAGCACTGATGCTATCAATGGAGACGACTCAAACGGAGCTAGTAGTAGATTCGGATTTACTCCGGCGTTCAGCAGTTTTTCGACGGTTGCGATGTTGCCGGAGATTATCGAGTCAATTAGTGCAACTTCTTGTTTGTCGCGAGCCATGGGGTGATTGTGCCATTAAGTGTTGTTGGCGATTTTCTTGCGCACCGCGGCGTTGAGCCGGGCGTGCCGAGGCCGCACTTGGGCTCGCATGTCTGCGACGCTGCACCGCCGAAGGTCTCTCCATAGGGGGCGAGAAACAAAATTAGCGCACCCCTGCGCACTCCCCCGCCGAAGGTCTCTCCGCAGGAGTCGAGAAATGGGGTTTTAAGGTGCGGTGATTCGCCAGGAGGATTTGTGGCTGGAGGCGTGTTCGGTGGCGTCGAGGCGGATCATTAGAGGGACCATGTGGTCGAGAACGACGGCTTCGGCGAGGGTTCCGCAGTCGATTGGTTTGAAGCCGATTTCTTTTATGAGTTCCTCGACTGCCGTCATCGCTTCTTCATCGTCACCGGCGTAGTGGACTTCCCGTGGTTCTCCTGTTGAGTCGGATGGCTGTTCAAATGTGGCTGCGAAGTTGGTTTTGAAAGCTGCGACAACCCGCGCGTCTTCGCCGATGGCTGTGGCTGTTACCTGTGCGCCGGATTGTCCGTTATTGGGCTGGGCTGCGAACGGGTTGGTGATATCGATGACGATCTTGCCGCTGAGTGATTCGGCGAACTTTCGGGCGGTTGCTGCTACCTCTTTGTAGGGCAGGGTGATGATGACGATTTCACCGGCGTCGATGGCCGCCTGATAGCCCCAGATTCGCGATTCGGTTCCGGCGGCTTCGTGGAAGTCGTTCTTGGTTTCAGGTCGGCGCGATCCGTAGGCGATGAAGTGTCCGGCTGCCATGATCGACTTGCCGAGGGCGAGTGCCATGTTGCCGGTGCCGAGTATTGCGATGCGAGGTTTTGCCACTAGTTGCCTTTTCTTTGGGGCGTTTGAGGTTGGGTAGTGTTGGCGGGAGTTTACGTGTGGTTGGTTGGAGCGCGCAATTGGGTGTGGCGTAGGTGCGCGGGTTCGGTGTTGGCTGAGGCGTGTCGTTGTTGGCTCGTTGGCACAGATCCTGATTTTCATCAGGATGACAGTGTGTGGCCAGGGTGATAGTTGGTGTTGAGCGTCGAATCGTTGTAGGCGTATGTACCGCTCGGGTGATTGCGGGAGTAGGCTTCGTGTTTGCGCTCGCCGGTGACGCAAATCTGATTTAAAGAGTCCTTTTGGGACCGTGAGATAGATCGTAAATGACTGACTACCTTCCACTGCCAGGAACCCCCGTTGAGGAGCTTGATACTCCGTGCATCGTTGTCGATCTCGACATCGCTGAGTCGAATATCAAAAAGCTTCAGGCCGCTGCTAACGAGATGGGTGTCGATGTTCGACCGCACTCAAAGACCAATAAGAGCCCTTACTGGGTGCGCAAACAGTTGGATGCCGGGGCGATTGGCGTTTGCTGTGCGAAGGTCGGTGAGGCCGAAGTGATGGTTGAGGCCGGGGTGCCGGAAGTGATGATTCCGAACCAGGTGATCGGCAAGCGCAAGATCGCTCGGCTGGTCGCGCTGGCTCGTTCGGCACGGATGATTGTTGCTGTGGAAGATTCGGGGAACGTCACTGATCTTTCTGATGCTTCGAGTTCTGCTGGTGCAGAGCTTGGTGTGATTGTTGAGATCAATGTTGGCATGGATCGATGTGGGGTCGATGGCAACGGTGCTGTTGAGCTTGCGAAGCAGATTGATGCGGCGCCGGGTTTGCGATTCGATGGGCTGATGGGCTACGAGGGTCACACGGTTGCTGAGCGTGATTACGAGATTCGCAAGACAGAGGCCGAGAAGGCGATGGTGATTCTAACTGGTGCTGCCGATCAGATTCGTGAGGCGGGTATAGAAGTGAAGCTGGTTTCGGCTGCTGGCACTGGGACTTACAACATCACGGGTCGGGTTGAGGGTGTTACCGAGTTGCAGTGTGGTTCGTACATTTTTATGGACGGCGATTATCTTGAGGTGTTCAACGATTTCGGTGCGGCACTTTCGGTGATGGCTACGGTTATTTCTCGGCAGGCGCAGGATGTTGCGATTGTAGATATGGGCTTGAAGTCGATTTCGATTGACCGAGGTCTGGCCGAGGTGCTTGAGCCCGAATCGGCTTCGATCATCAATCATTCGGAGGAGCACACGGCGGTTAGTTTGCCTGATGCTGCGTCGCAGGCTTTGAAGGTTGGCGACAAGGTTCGGGTGCGTCCGACTCACGGCGATACGACGATCAATTTGCATGAGTATTACTTCGGTATTCGCAACGGCAAGCTAGAACAGGCAATTCCGATCTCAGGCCGCGGCAAATTTAGGTAGGCGCCGGGCGTCGTCGGACGACTTGGTCGCGCGCCGCAGTCTCCCCCTCTAACTCCCCCGATCCGGGGGGAGAACCGAGCGCTAGGTCGCTAGGCGACGTTCTCTGAGAGATTGGTTGGTGCTGGCTGGGTTGGGGTGCTGGAGCTTCTGTGGGTTTTTTCCGGAGGAGAGCTGTCTGAGTCGAACTGGGCTAGTTCATTTCCTGAGTGGAGTCATCGAAACCGAGGGATCTGGTGCGGGGACGCGCTGGGTGTTGGCTGAGTCGAGATGTTGCCAGTGCAACAACGTTAATCGCACTGGGGCGAATTACGGAAGCGACAGATCACATCGAGCGGGCAAATTCTCTCTATCCGTCCGACGCACGACCTGTGCAACTCATGGTGAAAACATTCGCAATTAGCGGCGACATTGAACGAGCGAACGACAGGCTTAAGCAGCTACGTAAAATGGCCGAAGCCGACCCACCCGGACCCACAAACGCTCGCAGGCAATACATTCTTGCCATCTCTTATCTAGCCGCAGCCCCGGGCACACCCGCATTTCCCAACGACATCGATACCGTAGTTCGCCAGATGAAAATAATGCCGGGAAGCCCGGATATTTCTAGAACAATCGCCGAACTCTGAGTCGCGCTTTCCGCAGCACATACGGAATCGCCAGAAGCAGCGAAAACTTTCTCGCAAATCACCCCCAACTGGACGACCACCCATTCATCACTCAATTGCTTCAAGGAACCCTGCTGAACCGCACTGGCGATACCGAGGCTGCGGTAAAGGTAATCGAACGCTATACCGACCAGATGGAACGCAACTCATCGATAGCTAGCGCGCTGGTCGGCCACGCCCATCTCGCACAACTACATTCCTACAATGAATTCGCCCGGGCTCCCCACACAGCACGCATCACCGAAATAGAACGCCAGACCCCCCCGAACTCAAACTCCCAGTCGCTTCCAGTGAGCCCTACTCAACAGGTATCGGGGATCAGCTTGATTCGCTCAACCTGTCACGCCGCGAGCTTGAAGTGCTCACCCTCATATCCACAGGCGCAACAAATAGCGAAATAGCCGAACGATTTTTCATCTCAATAAATACGATCCAGACACACGTTTCTAACATCCTTGCAAAGCTCAACGTATCCAACCGCGCTGAAGCCACGGCCATCGGAGCGCTCGCCGGGCTAACCGGCCCCCGACACTGAAAACCGCCTACACCAATCCATCAGATACACTTCTCGATCTCGAACCACGCTACGAAGCGCTGATGAAAAAAATGGCAAGATTCCGATACATGGTCAGCGATCCCGCAGCATCCGCCGACTTCTACACCGAAAACTTTGACTTCGAAGTCCAGCTCAAAGTCCCCAAAATCGCCATCCTCACAAAAGGCGATCTCACCATCCTCCTCAGTGGACCCGGATCATGATCGACGTCGACGACATCGAAGCCGAGGTCGCCCGCCTCAGGCCCACTGGTATGAAATTCCGTAACGAAATCCACAGTGGATCTGGCGGCAGCCAGATCATTGCTGAAGACCCCGATGGCAACGCCATAGAGTTATTCCAGGCCGACTAACCAACCGGCAAAAACCTCACACCAGTATCGGCTTTCCTCAGATAGAATCCTCGCCTGTAAAACAGGTGCAGTACTATGCCGCATCTTAGGATATTTCGAGGAATCAACAACCGATGCTCAAGCACTTTCTGGTACCAGAAGAGGACAAGGTTTTCGTCACAGAAGAAAAAGCCCGCGCCGCAACGCAGGCCGTTTTCGAGAAGATGGGAATACCCGCCCAAGAGGCGGAATCCTGCTCCGATGTGCTAATCACAAGCGACCTGCGCGGCTGTGAAAGCCACGGCATTTCGAACATGCTTCGCCACTACATCGCCAGCTATGGAACCGGTACTTACAACCCTCATCCCGATATAAAAGTAGAGCGCGAATCATCGGTAACCGCCACCTGGGACGGCGATCAGGGACTCGGCCTACACCTCGGCCCTCGTGCCATGAAACTGGCCATCGAAAAAGCCCGAGAACACGGAATGGGCGCAGTAGCCGTAAAGAACACAGCCCACTTCGGAATGCTCGCCTACTACGTGATGCAGGCCGTCGAACAAGATATGGTCGGCATGGCAATGGTCTCCGCCGGCGGCGGGGCACAGCTACCAACCCACGGAGCCGAACCGGCATTCGGAACCCAGCCAATAGCATGGGGCGCACCAGCCGCCACAATGCCACCATTTATATTCGACGTCGCAACAACTCAGGTAGCAGCCAACAAGCTTGGGCTGGCACGCCGAATCGGCTCGAAAGTCGAACCCGGCTGGATCGCAAATCTAGACGGCTCACCAATCATGGAAGCAGTCGATGTTCCCGAGGCTGGAACTTACAACATGCTTCCGTTTGGAGGCACTCGTGAAAACGGTGGACACAAGGGCTACGGTTTCGCAGTTATCGCCGACATTATGTCGGGAATCCTCTCAGGCAACGGACCCGGCTTCATCGCCGACCGCAAATACTCGTTCTTCGTAATGGCGTTCAATATCGATGCGTTTGTCGATGTAGACGAGTTCAAAGACGACATGGACAAACTCCTGAAGAAACTCGCCAACACCACCCCGGCACCCGGCCACGACCGTGTCTACTACGCCGGACTCCCCGAGGCCGAAGAAACCGTCGAACGCAAGAAAACCGGCATCCCCTACCACAAGGAAGTCGTCGAGTGGTACAACTCGATGTCCAACGAACTAAACCTCGGCATCCAACTTTAGTAGTGGCGCTTGCGCCATACGCGCTGATTTTAATTTCCCGAGCGAAGTCATCGAAGCCGAGGGATCTGGTGGGGACGCGCATGCTCTGTCCACTCTCCCTGAGCCGCGTCGCAGACATGCGCGACAAAGTGCGAATGCACGCCCGGAGCTGACGATAAAAGGCCAGGGTGAGGTAGAAGCCCAGACGCTGAAAACACCAATCGTCCTGCGTAACCACAACGCCAAAGCCCACAGCCCAACGCCAAACCCCGCTCCACCACCAAACGCACATCTGGTTCGCAGCAGACTCCCAGTTATCTCTCAGCAAACTCAGAACATCGTTGATTAGTGTTCGATCGTCTTCAATAGATTTGACGACATCAAACATCCCGGCCAACGGAATCAGACGATGAATTTCAACATTCTTAATTATTTAGAGCGCACGAAAATTACCGCCGTTCTTATCGGCGCAACTGCATTGCTGGCAGCAGTCGGCTGTAGCGATCTGGAAAACGCCGATCCCCCAGTGCTCAACGGCATTCTGCAAAATGTCGATTCCATATCAGGCGAAGTGACCGTCGAACTAAAAGATGGCACAACCGCAACGTTTAATCTCGATGATGTCGACGTAGGGCAACTTCAGGCAATCGCCGGAACCGCACTACTGGAGGCTGGAGATGAAGTAACTGAACTGACGTTTGACAATGACAGTTCAGTTACTTCCGTCTCGCCACTAATCGTAAAAATCGAAGGCACAGTGCTGGAGATCGATTCAGAGGCATTGACCATTTCGGTAGTTGCTGAGAACGGAATCGAACTCACTGTCAATGTCGACCCGCAAACCCGGTTCTCGGCAAGAGGCAAAGGTCCATCTGAATCAAGTCTCGACGAACTTACGGTCGATACCGAGATCGACCTCGAATACAACCATAAAACGATGCACGCCACTCGCATCCACTTCAGCCGAAATAATGACAGTGACGATGTTGATAATGAAAATGACGGCGAGAGTGAGCACGAGGAGGATGAAGAGCACGACGAGTCCGACGATGAAGACGATCACGACGCAGATAAGGATTAGCCCGCCACATCCCGAACACAGTAATCCCGAGCACCGTCATCCCAAACACCGTCATCCTGAATTCATTTTCAGGATCTAAAACCGCCCAAACACAACACCCAACCACTCACGCCAACACTCGAAAGAAAACGACGCCTCGCGTCACACCTGACCCTCGGCCATCGGCACATCCACCCTCACTCGCCGAATCCGACCATCACCCTGAAAACGATCACGACCCAAAACCGTCGACTCACACAGCCACAACTCTCGCCCATCAGCCCCACCAAGCATGCAAGCGTACGCACTCTTATCCGCATCCTCTAAAGCAATCACCTGCTTAATCTCACCTCCGTCAGCAACCCGCACCCAGCCACCCGAATCGCCGTACGAAAAGTACGGACACGCCACCCAGATACAACCCTCTGCATCCAGTGAAATCCCATCAGTAGGCGCAGCCAGATTCGCAAACGGACGTCGGTTCGAAAGCGTCTCATCATCGTTGATATCCCACGCAGTCAACGTAAAAGCAAACGTCTCGGCAACAATCAAAGTCTTGCCGTCAGGGGTAATCGCACCGCCGTTCGGGAAGCAAACCCGATCCGCAACAACTTGCGACGAACCGTCCGGGCGCGCCAGCACCATGTTCCCAAATTGGGGAGGATTCGCAGGACCCGGCGCCTCGTACTCGCTCAACCCCGGCAGATAAGCCCCGGCATAAGCGTTGCCGTTCGGAGCAACCACCATGTCGTTATTACCCGTACCAAACGAAGTCGAAATATCAGCGTGATGTGTCGAGTCCGATCGCTTCGCACTTCCAGCAGCAACCACCGCAGCCGTCAGCCGAACTATCGCCTGACTTTCGGTAGCCACAACCAACAAATCACCGTTCTCAAGAAAGCCAAGCCCGCTAGGGAATTCGCCCGGCTCAAACACCGTCTCAACCGCCCCATCATCGTTCACGCGCGACACTTTTCCAGCCATCACATCGCTGAAGTACAGCTTGCCTTCACCGGCGCGCCATCTCGGACCCTCAGGAAAAAACAGCTCATCGGCAACCATTTCGATCGAATTTGAAACCATGCGTAACCCCTAATCAAACTACTCGAACCCTGTCATTGCGAGGAGTTCGACGACGTGGCAATCGGCGAACACTGGATTAATCTATCCGCATCAGCCAGCAACCGTCCAATCACATAACGCCGTTGGTCGACAGTATAAGAGTCGTACATCGTCACTAAAACTGTCCAATTAACACCTCCAATTTCCCGTGTACCATTACGGGTCGCAAATCACGGCGATTCCAACTCGATATCACCCACCACAGCCCAGCACACAGCACCACGATAATGACCACAACAAGCGATCCACAAGAAAAACTCTACTCCGCACGCGCCGCCAAACGAGCACCCGGTAAATGGCGATCATGGGAAACTACTGAAGGCGCAATCCGAGCACCCCATCGCTCGATGATGAAAGCCATGGGACTCAGCGACAAAGACATCGCCGCCCCCTTCGTAGGAGTCGCTTCCACCCACAACGAAGTCACCCCCTGCAACTCCGGAATCGCCCCGCTTGTTGAAGAAGTAAAACGAGGCGTTTTCGCCGCCGAAGGAACTCCTTTCACGTTCGGAACCATCACCGTTTCCGACGCCATATCCATGGGAACCGAAGGCATGAGAGGCTCGCTCGTTTCGAGAGAAGTCATCGCCGATTCAATCGAAACAGTCGTGTTCGCCGAACGCTATGACGGGCTGGTCGTGGTCGGTGGCTGCGACAAATCACTCCCCGGCGGAATGATGTCGATGGCACGCCTCGACGTCCCTTCCGTGTTCATCTACGGCGGCTCCATCCTTCCCGGCTCACTGCACGGCGAAGATATCCAGATCCAGAACGTTTTCGAAGCCATTGGCGAGTTCCAGACCGGCAAGATCGACGCCGACGAACTCTTGGCAATCGAAAATCACGCCTGCCCCGGCTCAGGGTCATGCGGCGGAATGTTCACCGCAAACACCATGTCGTCCATCGGTGAAGCACTCGGACTCTCACTCCCCGGCTCAGCCTCGGAACCGAACGTCGACCAGCGCAAAATCGCCTCGTCGCGAGCAGCCGGTCACGCCGTAATGAACCTGCTCCGAAAGAACATCCGACCCTCCGACATCCTCACCCGAAAAGCCTTCGAAAACGCCGTGACGGTTGTGGTTGCAATGGGTGGTTCAACAAACACCACGCTCCACCTCCCGGCAATCGCCAGCGAATTAGGTATCAAACTAACCCTCAAAGACATCCACGACATCTCGATGCGCACCCCGCTCATCGCAAACATGAAGCCCGGTGGCGACTACCTGATGCTCGATCTCGACCGACTCGGCGGAATCCCGGTCGTTATGAAGCGGCTTCTGAACGCCGGACTGCTCCATGGCGACTGCATGACCGTCACCGGCAAGACGGTCGCCGAAAACCTCGCCGATGTCGTAGTCCCCGAGCCTTCCAAAGTGCTCCACTCGATCGAAGATCCAATCTCACCAACAGGTGGACTCGTAACCCTCTTCGGAAACCTCGCACCAGACGGCTGCGTGCTAAAAGTCGCCGGGCACCAGTTCGGCCAGACGTTCGGCGGGCCCGCCAAAGTCTTCGATAGCGAAGAAGGCGTGATGGAAGCGCTTCAAAAGCGTGACATCAAGGAAGGCGACGCAATCGTCATCCGCTATGAAGGCCCCAAGGGCGGACCCGGCATGCGAGAAATGCTGGCGTTAACTGCCGCACTTGTCGGACAGGGTCTTGGCGAAAAAGTCTTATTGATGACCGACGGTCGATTCTCGGGTGCTTCCCACGGATCAATGATCGGTCACATCGGCCCTGAAGCCGCAGTCGGCGGTCCCATCGCGGCGGTTCAAGACGGCGACCTCATCGAAGTAAACCTCGATAAGTTCGAACTCAACGTCAAGATCAGCGACGAAGAAATGAAAGCCCGCCTCGACAAGTGGCAACCCAAGCCCCCGCCCTACACCAAAGGCGTCCTCAGCAAATACATTAAACTGGTAAACCCAGCCTCAACCGGTGCAGTAACCAGCTAGTAAGGCGCCCACGGCGCCGCTATAAACCCCTTCTCCCAGTGGGAGAAGGTTGGGATGAGGGTGAAACAGTTAGCCACAAACCAGACACCTTCGGCAACCGACCCGTCCTGCTCACCTACCGACCCGACGACTCCGACCGCATCGTTGTCATCGAACAAGACGGCAAAATCCTCATATTCGACAACTCCCCCGAAACGACGCAGGCAAACACGTTCCCAAACCTCTCCAATCAAATAGCCCGCAACGGCAACGAAGAAGGACTTTTCGGTCTCGCTTTTCACCCCCTCTACTCGTCAAACGGCCACTTCTACGTCCACTACTCGGCGGCCAGACCACGTCGCTCGGTAATCAGCCAATTCACAGTCTCCGACGACCCCAACATGGCCGATCCTTTCTCAGAAAAAATCATCCTCGAAGTCCTCCAGCCTCACTCAAACCACAACGCGGAATGCTTGCGTTCGGATCCGATGGCTACCTCTACATCGGACTCGGAGACGGCGGTTCCCGCGGCGACCCAGCGGAAAACGGCCAAAACACAACGACGCTCCTCGGGACGATTATTCGCATCGACCCACACCCATCTGCTGGCGGTCTAGACTACGGAATCCCACCCGACAACCCGTTCGCCGATTCAGCAAACACCCCAGACGATCCACGACCCGAAATCTGGGCATTCGGACTCCGTAATCCCTGGCGATTCTCATTCGACCGGGCCACGAACGAACTCTGGGTCAGCGATGTCGGCCAAACCACATGGGAAGAAATCGACATCATAGAAAAAGCCGGAAACTACGGCTGGAACACCCTCGAAGCAACCCACTGCTTCAACCCATCGTCCGGGTGCGATTCAACCGGATCAATCCCACCAGTCGCCGAATACGCCAACGGCGCAGGCAACTGCTCAGTAACCGGCGGATACGTCTACCGAGGCCCGGCAATCCCTGAACTCGATGGCGTCTACATCTTCGCCGACTTCTGCTCAGGAAACATCTGGGGCATCAGAACAAACGAACGCCCAGCCTCAAAAACCGCCCAACAAATCAGCTCCGTAAACCAGCAAATCCCATCATTCGGCGAAGGCAAAGCCGGCAACCTCTACATGCGCGCCTTCAACACCCCACTCCTACGAATAGTACTAAGCGATTAACCCGTTGCCTGAGCGAAGTCATCGGAGTCGAAGGGCCTGGTGCGGGGACGCGAAAACCGGTGGCAGGAACTACGATAACGGCGCCACATTAACCACATTCCTCCCTGACCCGCGTCGCAGACATGCGCGACCAAGTGCGAATGCACGACCGGAGCTAACGAATAACAGGCAAAATCAACTGCGACGGATACGCCGCCGAATGATGAACAACCTGCTCCGCAACCCGCATCTCTGTACTGTTATAAAGTTCGCCACCTGTGTTCAAATTACGATCAAACCGAGGGAAATTCGATGATGAAATCTCAAGCCGGATCCGATGCCCCTTCTTGAACACATTGCTCGTAACCCCAACCTTGATCTCGTACTCGTAAACCTCGCCCGGCTCCAACAGTTTCGACTGCTCAAACCCTTCCCGGTATCGAGCACGAATAATCCCATCGCAAAGATTCTTGGCGTATCCGGTCGGCGAAACATCCACCAGCATCGCGGTCCAATCAGTGTCCAGACCATCAGTTGAAGCGAACAACTTCAAGCGAATCGGACCCGTCACCTCAAGATCGTCCTCCAACACCTCGGTCGTATAGCAAAGCACGTCGTTACGCGCCTCCGCAGGCCGCTGATCGTACGGACCCCACGGCACGATATCGGGAGAACAACAGTTGTTCCCACCCAGAGTTTGAACCGGCAGCTCCGGGTTGTACGTGAACTCATCCGCAAACTCTTCACCCGCCGCTTCAAGCGACAACACACCATCACCCGCCGAACTGTTCGCACCCTCGTCAGAACGCAAATTCCACAACTGCCAGTCGGTACGAGCAAGCGGCCACTCCTGCTCATCTCGCCACTGGTTAATCCCCATCACAAACAACCGCAAAGGTGCATCGTCAACGTAATCAGAATCGCCCTTAAGCCACCGATCAAACCAATCTCGTTCAATCGAATCAAGATCCAACTTCGACTCCGCCCCAAAGTCGATATCGCCTGTTTTTGTCGAAGTGCTCAGCGCATGCGGCCACGGCCCAACGATCAACTTAGACCCTCGCGCCAACTCCGACCCACCACGTTCCCTGAGCCCCGTGAAATTGTCGAAAGCGTCGACAGCGTAAAGGTCGTACCACCCGCCCATAATCAGCGATGGCACCTCGATTTCGTCAAACCGCCTGTCGGTATTCACTTCGTTCCAGTACTCGTCATCGTTCGGATGCGCCAGCCAATCCTGCCAGAACTTCATATCACGCCCAGCGTTGCCAGCAAGATTGGTCATAGGAAGCGACATGAACGCCTCGGTCCAGTTGTGATAATCGATACTCTGGCCCGTCCGACCGTTCGTCCGCATCCCCCACGTCATCATCACGTTCAGTTGAAACGTTCCGCCCGGGTGCATCAAACCCTGATAGTAATCGGTACACATCACCCGCGGCACCATGGCCTTCAGGTACTTACTTTTCAGAGGAGCACTGAGCCACTGAACAGCCCCGCCGTACGACCCACCAGCCATGCCGATATTGCCGTCGCACCAATCCTGCTGCCCGATCCACTCCTGCGTGTCGAACCCATCGTCGACTTCCTGATGAAATGCGTAGTACTCGCCCTGCGAATCGAACCGACCACGAACGTCCTGAACAACACACACATACCCACGGTTAGCCAGCTGTCGTGCCTTTTCAATCACCGGGTCCATGTTGTTGCTGTAAGGCGTGCGCATAAGCACGACAGGAAACGGATCGCCCGCCTCGGGAAGATAGATATCCGCCGAAAGCTCAACGCCATCCCGCATCGGCACCTTCACATCCAGCCGCATCTCAACTCCGAAGTTATCAGCCATATCGATCTCCGCTCCCGCTAAAAGTGTTTCGACTACCCTGAACACAACACCACCAAACCACCGGGCTGCACATTATCAGCTACACCACGATGAATTTATTCGATCCGTTCACTGTCATCCTGAACTTGATTCAGGATCTGTGCCGAGATAGCGAAACCACCGCTCACATCAGCCGACACCAGATTCACCGACAACACCGTTCACCCAAATCCAACGTCACGAACCAGCAACCCGCCGACCATGCCCAACCCAGTAAGGCTCCCGCAACTCGCGCTTCAAAACCTTCCCACTCGAATTACGCGGCAATTCATCAATGAAATCCACCGATCTCGGTCGCTGGAATCCACCCATCTGGTCTCGACAAAAATCGATAACCTCATCCTCCGAAACCGACTGACCATCCCCCAAAACTACAACCGCTTTCACGGTTTCACCCCACTGCTCGTCAGGCACCCCGATCACCGCCGCATCTGCGATAGCCGGATGCTTGAAAAGAACCTTCTCTACTACCCCTGGGTAAACGTTCTCTCCGCCAGAAACGATCATGTCCTTGATGCGATCCTGAATGTACAGATAGCCCTCGTCGTCCAGAGTCCCCGCATCGCCGGTGTGCATCCAACCATCTCGAATCGCTTCGGCCGTTGCTTCCGGCTTATTCCAGTAACCCTTCATCACCTGAGGACCCCGCACCACGATCTCTCCCATAACCCCGTTCGCCACCGGGATATCGTCTTCATCCACAATCCGTATTTCAGTACCCGTTATCGCCCTGCCGGCCGACTCTATGAGTCCCGGTGATCCCGCCATCGCCCGCAGATGATCGGCATAGCTCATGGTCGTAATGATGGGCGATAGCTCTGTCATGCCATATGCCTCGACAAACTCACACTTGAATGCGTCTAGGGCTTGGCGAAGCGTATCCGCTGCAATCGGCGATGCTCCCCACACCATGAGCCTCAGGTCGGGGTAACTTCGCTGAGCAATATCCGGCACAGTCTGGAGACAAATCTGAATCAGCGACGGAGCAAGCACTACACATTGAATGCCGTCTTCGTCCAGCGCTCTAACCGTCTCCGCCGGGACGAAATCCTCCTGGATGTAAAGACTCGCCCCTCGGTGGATTGCGGAAAATACAAACCACGCGGCGGCGACATGGTACAGCGGCATAACGATTAGAACTCGATCATTCGGTTGAAATTCGATTGCCGGGGCTGACTGAGCCAGGTTCGCCGTCAAATTGTTGTGAGAAAGTACCGCGCCCTTGGGAAGCCCGGTCGTTCCACTCGTGTACATCTGAAGTGCGTCGTCGTCAGACGAAATCGTTAGCTCCGGAGGCGATGTTGACTGGTCAGTAATCCAATCGTGAAAATCGGTCCACCCCAGCTTGCTCTTCCCACCAACCACAACCAGTTGTTTGACGCTTTCGAGCTCATCTTTAATGTCGTCGATCTGATCCTGGTACTGACGAGAAACGAAAAGCATCTCGGCACCTGCATCATTGATGATGTAGGTCCATTCCGATGGCACCAACCGATAGTTCAAAGTAACCAGCACAACGCCAGCCTTCGAAGCGCCGTAGTACAGATACACGTACTCGACGCTGTTGTTCGACAGGATCGCGAATCTGGTGCCCTTCTCGATGCCACTAGCGACGAAGGCCTGAGCTACGCGATTGATCTGATCGCTCGCCTCGCCGTAGCTAATGCATTTGTCGCCCACAACGGCGAATTCAGCGTCCGGGGTCTCCCGTGCGTGATAGTCAACATAATCGTGGAGCAGCATTCACTAGACCTCGCGTTCCAGCCTCTTGAGCAACAGATGTGCAGCGGGATCATATGCGAAATACAACAAACGACCAAATCTTCCGGCGACACCCGGAGCCAAACGCAACGTCTCCCCCGGATCGGGGGAACTAAAAGCCGCGTCGCAGACATGCGAGCCCAAGTACGGCCTTCGTACGCCCGGCTCTAACGAGCGTGCGACGCGCGACCAAGTCCGCCTCGGACGCCCGGAGCCATAACGCCTCGCCCGGAGCTAACGCAACACCCGATAAAGCTCATCACCCGGAACTGTGTCGAACACATTGCGAGTCTTGCCAGTCGCATGGTCGATCTTCATACCCTTCGAAGGGTCGTTGTCTTCAAATATCACCCGCACAACGGCATAAGGCACGTCGAGCACTCCGGGATTCGACACACTCGACCGCTGGGTTTCAAAGGAAAAATACTGCACGTGCTCACCCTTGTACCAACCATCGCTACTCCGATCGGCGAGCACCGCCGTCGATCCATACGGAATGATTGGGCAGTTAATAATCAGCCCAGTATCTACCAACTCATACCCTGCCAACTCAATATCGTCGAAGCGGCGAATGGAGTTCGGCTCATAGTCGTCGGGAACCAGCACCTGAATCACCTGCCAAAAATCGTTATACCCATCCTCACCGGGTAAATGATCGAATATCGGCGATTGACCATCAACCCGCTTCGAAGGATCGGACGCGTAAGAAATGCCGTACACGGGAGCCGATTTCAGCGGGCTAACGTCAAATGCGTAGTAGCTGACATCGCTGACATCAGGACCCAGCCCGTGACTCAAGAAATCGGCATCGTAGTCGATCGGATCGTTCGGACCCGGTAGCTCCAGGTTCTCCGATCGCCGCATTACGGTTCCCGCAGCATCGGAAAACCTATCTACCGATGTAAACTTTATTCCTCTCTCAGAATCGACGTGCACCGGAACCGCCGACACCTCGACGGTCGATTCACATGCCACGCCAATCGACAACGCTAAAACTACAGTCGCAGGGCCAAGTAAACGTAAACGCCTCAAAGTTCTGCCCAAGTCTCCCACCTATATTCATGCCAGATACCCAGATGCTAAATCCCATCTACGACTTGTGACTGCCTGAAAGTACGCGTTTTCCCACCCGACTGGATTCATCTCTAAACAAAATCCGATCGATCAGCAAACACAATCGGGGAAATCCGCCCTACTTCACAGGCTTCGGCCACTCGCCAGCCCACTTGTCACGGTACTCGTACCCAATAGAGGCGTCACCGGCAAGGTTGTTCCACATCGCAGCCCGGCGATAATTTCGCTTTGGCACAAGCGACCGCTGAATCAACGCCGCTTCATCACGCTCTAAACGCTCCAAAATATGAACGTCGTTTGCACCGTCGTGATCCCAACTCGGCTCAGCCGACTCACTGGCGCGCTCGAACAAATACTTCACCATGTACCGAACCAGATCACTCGTATTCGCCGTACCCGCATGCCAGATATCGTAGTGAAGTATCAACACCGAACCAGCCGGCACAACAGCAACAATCTGGTCTCTGAAATTCCCGTGAGAAGCGTTCCGATCCCCGGCCGCCAGAAACAAATGTGAACCCGGTATCAAAGCCGTCGGCCCCATGTTCGAAGCGACGTCCTGCGGGTAGTACATCACCAACACGCTCTGAACGTGATCTGGAACCCGACCATGCCCGTCCGAAAGCATCGGAATATTCAGACTGTCCTGATGCCACTGCTGACTCCGAGTCCCCGGATGATTCCTGTGGCAGTGTCGATGAGCAGCCTTCGTGTAGTCGTGACCCAACAAACTGGCCAACGCTCCAACAACCGCCGGGTGCTCGTACACCTCGTCGATCTTCGGAATTGCCTTATTAATGTCGTCTCCCGGATTCGACGGCAAAGCCTGAAGCTCATCGTAAATACCAGCATGAAATTCTGGCGGAAACTGCGGCTCAACAATGTGATAGCCGGTTATAACAAAGTCAGCAACCTGATCGTCGCTAAGCAAATTTCCTGTGGAAACACGAGTGGCGTTAGTCATCAAACTGCTCCATTTTCTCCAAAATAAACTGGTAGCCAAGCACGTCTACATCAGAATCCGATAACGTCCCCCGCTGATCCGGAAAGTGCACAACACGCCAGCCATAGATAATCGCATCGTGAACCGTGTCGTAATCAAGTGAATCCCGTGTCGGGTCGATCTCAACAATCGTACCCTTAACCGGCTCATGCAAAGCCTGAGAAATCGCTGGTGACCGCGGATCGGTCGACTGCGCGCTCAAATAAAGAAGTCGTTGTTTTAGTGCCATCGGTATAGCTGCGCCAGCCCTCAAAGAATCGGTTTGAACGGAATAAATCCATAAAAGCGTCACTTTAGCGAATATTCATCCCACTCGCGGAAGATCGGGCCTACGATTCCTGTCATTGCGAGGAGGAACTTAGCCTGCCCTGAGCAACGTCGAATGGGTGGCAACAACGGACATTCGGAACTAACTCCACATTCCCACCATCAGCGGCATTCGAGCAACTTCGATTACTCTCCCCTTATCTCTTCGCCCTGAGGGAGAAGGTTAGGTTGAGGGGGAATGCCAGGTGTCATCACGTTCAATGTGTCGAAACACACCTGAGTTCCAGACCTCCCACTTCACTTCAACGAGGCCCAATATCCTGCCCAAAGCCGCCACACCGGTGATAAATTCCCTCAACAAACCAAACTAAACGAAATGCTATGGCCCGCCAAGCGGAGCCTCATAAACGGAACCCAGATGCGCCTCGCACGCCCGGTTCCAAACGAAAGACCTTCATCAAAATGCTCACAGCCGGCGCCGGACGAACAGACATCACACCACCCGTAGGCATCGCCCACGCAGGCTGGGGTGCCGCAACCCACCAGCGAGCCGAGGGCGTCGACATGCCCTTCTACGCCACCGCCCTCTATGTAACCGACGGCGACCTCGAAATAGCGATAGTCGATCTCGACATCGGCGTCCTCACCAACGAAGACGATGCCGCTATCCGAGCAGAAGTAGCCGAAGTCGCAAATATCAAACCCGAAAACCTTCGACTCTCCGCCACCCACACCCACTCAGGACCCGTCAACCGAGATTCATGGCTCGACGAAGGCATGGAACTCGTCGCCCCTTACTGGGACTCACTCCCTGAACGAGTCGCCAGCGCCGTCAGCACCGCACGCCACAACTCGAAACCAGCCCACGTCGGAGTCGGCAAAGGCACAAGCTCCATCAACGTAAACCGCCGACCCGCCCTCGAAGACGGCACGTTATTCACAGGCCGACAGTGGGACGGCGTAGTCGACCGCGAAGTCGGAATCGTGGCGATCAACGACACCGACGGCAACGCAATCGCAACAATCCTCAACTACGCCTGCCACCCCACAATTCTCGGCCCCGCAAACAAGCTGCTCTCACCCGACTACCCCGGATACGCCCGAAAAGTAGTCGAACAGTACGCAGGCGGACTCTGCCTGTTCCTACAGGGCGCAGCCGGAAACTGCGGACCCACCCACGGATTTATCGGAGAAGTTGCAGTCGCAGAATGGCTCGGCAACCGACTCGGACTCGAAGCAGCGCGAATACGGCTGGAAATCGACCCCGTTCCGCGAAAAGAACGACTCGTAGAAGTAGTCCAGTCTGGTGCCGATCTGGGAATGTACGAAGACGAACCCGCTGGAGAACCCGACGACACACTTCGAGTCATCAACACCGCAGCAAATCTCCCAATCGGCGACTTCCCGTCAGTTGAAGATGCACAGGCCGGTTTCGATTCCGCAGTTGAAACGCTAAACGCCACGCGCCTCAGCGGAACCGAAGCCGAAATCAAACTCGCAGTCTCAAACGCCAAGCGATCGAACTTCGTACTCAGGAACTCGCTACGCACAGCCGACGGCAAAATGTCGCTCCCGGTTCAGGCAATGCGAATCGGACCCGCAGCCCTCGTAGGAGTTCCCGTAGAAGCCTTCTGTGAAATCGGAATATCCGTAAAAGGTGCGTCACCAGCAGCCCAAACTCTCTTCAGCGGCTACACCAACGGATCGCTCGGCTACATGCCAATGGCCGACAACTTCGAAGAAGGCGGCTACGAAGTCAACACCACACCAATGGCAGCCGGAGCAGCCGAAGAAACAATCGAAGTCTGCACCGACGCAGTCCAGGCCCTTTGGCGTTAGAGCTCTCTATTCAAGCTTAAACGGGGCTACAAATGACAAGTCCACTTCGGGTTGTCTATCTAGTCCAAATAACATGCCGCCAAACAACCTTTTATTGTCATCCTGAACTTGATTCAGGACAATGACCGATCCTGATCGCACGTATGGCATCTGGCACAAAACTTTATTACGCATACATACTTTCGAATCCGAACAAAACTCTCTACGTCGGCGTCACGGGTGACCTGTTCCGACGAGTTTGGCAACACCTCAACAAGAGCGATTCAAAATTTGTATCCAAACACGGGTTAAACAAACTCGTCTGGTTCGAAGAAGCCGACCAAATCCAAGATGCTATAGGCAGAGAAAAACAGATCAAAAACTGACGACGACGATGGAAACTCGATTTAGTCGAAACCGTCAACCCTCGATGGCTCGATCTCGTCCAGGGCTGGTACGACGACTGCCCAATCGGCGGCTGAAAGTCACTAAGGCTGACTCCATTCACCGTTGCCAACAACAAAGCTCCCGAACCAACCGCAATCAGCGATCCCGATCGAGCAACCGAACCAGCTTCTGAGGAAGAAGCTACCCGACTCTGGACGGAGTATCTGACCAACACGATTCAGGAGAAAGCAAACAAAGAAGTCTATTTCCACTTCTGCGAAGGCGGTTTCATCTACACGACAAACGGGAATGATCTTGATCTAGGCGTTGATATACCAAACTCTTGGTCGGTCGGAAGAAACACAGCTATGAGCTCGTCGAGATGGTGGGAAACCAACGTGTACGCCCTTGTCACCTACTACACGCGAGGCTTGGAGCAGGACACCACCGCGACCTTGGGAATAGAAGATGGCGTGGTAATGGGTGCGTTCGAACCATACGAAGTCTACGAAAGCGAGTGCTGTAAACAACGATCGTAGCCCACGCCAGCCCCTCCGAGCTGACACCTCTGCGAACGGCCAACCAATGTGCAGAACATCAATGGCCCCACGTACGTTGGTGCGCAACCCCATTTCAACCGATCACGCCCGCAACCACCCGCCACAGCTCTAGCGCGACCCACACCCCAGATCCTTCGGCTACGATGACTCCGCTCAGGAAATGAAATCACCCATTCTCCCTCAACCCGCTCCCAAACTTGACCACCACCACCACGCCCCCCCCCCAGCCAAAACTCCTCCGCAACGGACAGTTCATCCGCCTATGGTCAGTCGGATGGATGACCGGCACCATGATGTGGCTCGAAATGCTCGTCGTCGCCCTACTCGCCCTCGAACTAACCAACTCACCATTCCTCGTATCCGTAACGTTCTTCCTGAGATTCCTGCCGATGCTCTTCGGCTTCGGAATAAGCGTGATCTCAGACCGCTTCAACCGTAAATACCTGATGATCACCGGCCTCGTCATACAAGCCACCGTATCGGCAGTAATCGCAAGCCTGATCATGGTCGACCTAATAGAATACTGGCACCTCGCTCTCGGTAGCCTCTTTGTCGGTCTCGTGATGGGGAGCGAATTCCCCGTCAGGCGAACCATGATCGGCGAAGTCGTAGCCCGACAATCAGTCGGACGCGCCATCGGACTCGAACAAACCACCAACTCACTATTCCGCATTCTCGGACCGTTCATCGGCGGAGTATCCCTCGCCACCATCGGCGCCCAGGGCGGGTTCCTGCTCGGCGTCGTTCTCTACTCGATCGGTGCCCTGATAGCACTATCAATGAAGTACCAGCGAACCGAATCAAGCGAGCAGCCCGAAAGTCCAAAAACCCAGATCATCGAAGGCATCCGCTACATCCGACGCAGCCAGGTAATGGTCGGAACCCTCGGCGTAACCCTGCTGCTCAACGTCTTCGGATTCACCTACCTCAGCCAGCAGCCAATCGTCGCCAAACAGGTACTCGGCGTGAGCGACATTCTCATCGGCGTACTGCAATCCGTCGAAGGCGCAGGAGCATTTGCCGGAGCCGCGCTAATTGCAATATTCGCCAAAACACGCCACTATACCCGAATCTATATGTGGGGATCACTGCTGTTCCTTGTGGCGATCATCCTGTTCTCCCTCTCAACCACCTACTGGATCACATTAATCATCCTGTTTTTCGGTGGAGTTGGAATGTCAGGATTCGCCACCATGCAAAGCGCAATCATGATCTACGCCTCGTCGCCCGAAATGCGAGGAAGAGTACTCGGGTCAGTCGCCGTCTTCATAGGAATCGGACCCTTCGGTCAGCTCGGAATCGGAGCCCTCGCCAGCATCCTCGCCCCCGCAACCGCAGTGCTAATAACCGCATCAATCGGCATAGTCCTAATGTTCATCGCCTTCGTCATCTACCCCACAATGAGCAAATCAACAGCCCTAGAACCCGACACCGCAGCGCCGTAATACACAAAACTTCACAATTGTGGGATTCGGCAAGCAATCTCAAACTGTCATCCTGAATTCAGGATCAACCCACCACCCTCCGCAACTCACAGCCCTGCCAGCACCAACCAACCCCACACACCCGAATCAACCGGAAAACAATTAAAGTGTGACCCGAAACCAACCCGAAGCCCCGCCTCTACAACCCAGCCAATCCAACCTCTCGGAAAACGTGACTAGCCACATTGCAACTCGGAATCTTCGGAAAATACCTCACCCTCTGGGTCGCCCTCTGCATAATCGCAGGCGTCGCGCTCGGCGAACTGTGGCCAGCATTCCCCGACACGCTAAGCCGATTCACCATCGCCCAAGTCTCAATCCCAGTAGCCATCCTCATCTGGTTCATGATCTATCCGATGATGGTCCGCATCGATTTCTCCAGCGTGATCGACGTACGCAAGCGACCCCGCGGCCTCGTCCTAACCCTCATCATCAACTGGCTCGTAAAACCCTTCACTATGTTCGTCGTAGCGTGGTTCTTCCTCAAAGTTCTCTTCGCCCCATGGATCTCAGGTGACCTCGGATCCGAATACGTCGCCGGTGCCATCCTCCTCGGAGCCGCCCCATGCACCGCCATGGTCTTCGTCTGGAGCTACCTCACCAAAGGCAACGCCGCCTACACACTCGTGCAAGTCACAGTCAACGACATCGTGCTGCTCTTCGCCTACGCCCCAATCGTCATCCTCCTACTCGGAATCGGCGACATCGCCGTCCCCTACGACACCCTCTTCCTCTCAGTCGCCCTCTACGTAGTCATCCCACTCGCAGCCGGCTACGCAACACGAAAATGGGCGCTCAAAGCAAAAAGCAACGACTGGCTCGAAAAAACATTCCTGCCAAAAATCGGACCCATCACCATCGTCGGGCTCCTGCTCACTCTGGTTCTACTGTTCTCGTTTCAAGGTCAAAAAATCCTCGATAACCCGAGCCACATCGGCCTCATAGCCGTCCCCCTCATCATCCAAACCTTCATCGTATTCGGCATCGCATACGCAGTCGCCAAAATGTGGAGACTCAGCCACGACATAGCAGCCCCCGTCGCACTAATCGGAGCCTCAAACTTCTTCGAACTCGCAGTTGCCGCAGCTATATCAGTGTTCGGACTCAACTCCGGCGCAGCCCTTGCAACCGTAGTCGGAGTACTTGTCGAAGTTCCTGTGATGCTGCTTCTGGTCCGATTCGTAAACGCCACCTCAAGTTCGTTCGCCCACAACCACGACGGCTCATGCTGCCCCGCTGGAGCAGCCCTCGCACACGAGCACACTGCTACAGACGACTAGCAACAGCGTTAAACCCGACAAGATCGACCCGCAACGATTATCCTTTGGGCGCAAATTCCAGATACAACCGCCATCTCGACGCCCCTTCCGCCAACAACACCCAACCACCCGGAGAACACGAATGACCAGCGAACAGATGCGCGAAGTACGCTCCCAGCTGCTTTCCGCAGTGCGCGACTTCGTGCGACGAGAAGCCGCCCCGCAGGCAGCCGAACACGACGAGAACGACACCTACCCAACCGAACTCGTCGACCAGATGGCTGAGATGGGACTCTTCGGTATGACAGTCCCCGAGGAGTACGGCGGGCTCGGCGTCGACGTGCTCACTTTCGCAATGGTTTTCGAAGAAATCTCTAAAGTCTGGATGTCGCTCACGGGCCCAATCGGCTCCCACTCAATGCTCACTTTCGCCATCAACAAGCACGGCACCGAAGCACAAAAGCAACGCTGGCTTCCCGATCTCGCGACTGGCAAGAAACGCGGCGGACTCGCCCTCACCGAACCCGGTGGCGGAACCGATGTTGCAGCCATGCAAACATACGCAGTCAAAGATGGCGAAGAGTACGTCATAAATGGCAACAAGCAGTTCATCACAAACGGCCGAAATGGCGACGTGTTTTTTCTGCTTGCCAAGACCGATATGAACACCGATCCCGCCTACAAAGGCATCACCGGCTTCATCGCCGAAAAAGGCCCCGGCTTCACGTCGGGTAAAGATTTGAACAAGCTCGGCTACCGTGGAGTCGACACCTCAGAACTCGTATTTCAAGACTATCGAATATCTGCCAATGAAGTCATCGGCGAAGAAGGCCAGGGCTTCTATCAGGCGATGGACGCACTCGAAACAGGCCGTATCAACGTAGCCGCTCGAGCCGTTGGCCTGGCAGAAGGCGCCTTCGAAGCGGCAATCAAATACTCCCAGCAACGTGAAACGTTCGGCCGCCCTATTTCATCCCGCCAGACAATCCAGAACATGCTCGCCGACATGGCAACGAAAATCCACGCGGCGCGCCTAATGACCCACGATGCCGCCGAAAAGAAAAATCGCGGCGAACGAGTCGATACCGAAGCCGGAATGGCAAAGCTCTACGCAAGTGAAATCTGCGCGCAGGTCACCATGGACGCCATGCGCATTCACGGCGGCATCGGCTACATCAAAGAAAGCCCAATCGAACGCTACTACCGCGATGCCCCGCTAATGATCATCGGCGAAGGCACAAACGAAATCCAGCGAATAGTAATAGCTAAAAACCTACTAAAACGCTACGAGATTTAGCCTCCCAACGCGTCGATCAGCTCGTTCACCATCCTGAACAACCGCAAACTGTCATCCTGATAAAAATCAGAATCTGTGCAAACGCGCCAACCACGCACCACCCCAGCCAACACACCCCCACGCCAACTAACCCCAAAAGAAACTGGCGGCTACCCAGACGCAGCACCCGACAACTGATGCGACACCAACTGGGCGTACAACCCGCCCCGCTCAAGCAACTCAGCGTGATCGCCGATCTCAACGACCTTCCCACGATCCATCACGATAATCAGATCGGCACTCATCACGGTCGACAATCTGTGCGCAATTACAAGCGTCGTCCTGTCAGAAGCCAACACGTTCAGCGCACCACGAACCATCTGCTCGTTCACAGCATCCAGATGCGAAGTCGCCTCGTCCAGCACCAGTATCGGCGCATCCTTCAAAAACGCCCGACCAATCGCCACCCGCTGACGCTGACCGCCCGAAAGCTGCGACCCACGCTCACCCACAACCGTATCCAGCCCTTCAGGCAACGTCGCAATAAACTCGGTTAGCCCCGCCGATTCAACAGCAGCGCTCACCTGCTCAGCCGAAGCATCCGGACGTGCAATCAACAGATTCTCTCGCAAAGTCGTATTGAACAAATATGTGTCCTGAGCCACCAACGCCAGATGCTCCCTCAGGTCAGCAAGCACATAGTCACGAAGCTCACTCTCCCCCAGCTTTATCTCACCGGTTTGAGGATCCCAGAACCGCATTATCAGATGAGCAGTCGTCGTCTTACCCGCGCCCGAAGGCCCCACCAGAGCAACAGTTTTACCTTGAATGATCGGGAACGAAACATCATCAAGCGCCTTGAAATCGGTGAAGTCATAGCTGAAATCCACATCGGCCAAGTCGATTCCAGTGTTCGTAATCTCGCCACCCTCGCCGTCAGTAACCGGCACCGGCTCCAACTGCACCGCATATATCCGCCGGGTCGATCCAATCGTGTCGGCAAGCAACCGACCCACCGTCGAAATCTCCGAAATCGGCAGGAACGCCGACATCGTTATCAGCGTCATCAGCGGCAGCAATCCCGGCTCAAGTGAACCGTTAGCAACCAGCGAAGCTCCAACCACCGCGACGGTTAAACCACCCAGCCCGGTAATCAGTTCAAGATAAATTTTCTGAAGCGTAAGTTCCCGGAAAAACGGCACCCGAATCTCAACATAGTCACGCGCCATCGACATGAACTCCGCCCGACGGTGCCCACCCATGTTGTAAGCAACCACCTCGTGCAAACCCTGCATCGTGTCGACACTGTGCGAGTTCATCTCGCCAAGTTTTTCTCGAGAACGACTACCCAGCCGATCCACCCGCTCCCTCGCAATAAGCGGGCTCACAGCCGTAATCACCAGGAACGGCACCACGGTCACCGCCAGCGGCCAGCCGTAAATCCCAAGTGCAATCAGCACACCCAGCGGCACCGCCACAGCCACGAACGCAGGAGCCACGATGTGGGCGAAGAAATACTCAACCGTTTCGACATCCTGAGTCGCCATGCTCACCAGATCACCCGTCCTACGACGAACCAGGTACGCCGGCGCCAACTGATCCAACTTCCTGAACAGCGAAATCCGCATCTCCGAAAGCAACCGGAACGCCACATCGTGCGAAACCCACGACTCCGCCCAGTGCAACACAGCCGTCAAAGGAGCAACTATCAACAGCAACATAACCAGCGTGCCACGCGGCTCCCCGGAACGAACCGCAGCAACAATCAACCCGCTCAAAATCCCAACACCAATCAGCGTCAAAAATCTCGTAAAACCAAACAGGAAGCTAAACGAAAGCTCTTTCCACCACGGCTTGATCAACCTCATCAGCACGCCGAACGTCGCCAACCATCCCATACCCTCCGCACGCAAAATAGCGTCGGTCGGCTCCATACTCGCGACATCACTGATCTGGCCGGTCGACTGCTCACCGGAACCCACTCGCTCAACCGGTGCGTCCCCGTTCGGTGTCGCAGAAATGGCACCTCCAACAAACACAGGCGATTCCGATTCAGCCGACGCCTGCGCCTTCATTAGCCGTGCGTACTCGCCGTTCACAGCCAGCAGCTCGTCGTGCGATCCCGACTCCACGATCTGGCCAGCCTGCAACACGTGAATCCGGTGCGCCCTCCTCACACTCGAAAGCCGATGAGCGATCACCAGCACCGTGCGACCCTTCATCAACCGCTCAAGCGCCTCCTGAATGATGTGCTCGTTCTCCGCATCCACCGCCGACAAAGCCTCGTCCAGCACAAGTATCGGTGAATGCTTCAGCAAAGCTCGTGCAATCGCTATCCGTTGACGCTGCCCACCTGAAAGCTTGATCCCCCGCTCACCGATAACCGTGTCGTACCCCTGCGGAAGCCGATCAATAAACTCCGCAGCATTCGCAATCCCAGCAACCCTGCGCAGATCATCATCCGAAGCCGACTGATCACCAAATCGCAAGTTCTCAGCCACTGTCCCGTGAAACAAATAAGTGTCCTGCGAAACAACAGCAATCTGATCCCGAAGTTCCGATTCAGGCAAATCGCCCAACGCAACCCCACCAACAGAAACCGACCCCGAATCCACATCAAAGAACCGCAGCAACAGCCGCACAACCGAAGTCTTCCCCGCACCACTCTCACCCACAATCGCCGCTGTCTCTCCAGCCGGAATCGTCAGACTGAACCCAGCCAGAGCCGACCCGCGTGCACCCGGATACGAAAACTCGACATCCTCAAAAACTATCTCCGGTCGTTCAACCTGCCCCTCAAACCCGCTCGACCGTCCTCCAACAAACGGCTTTGCGTCCAAGAAAGTAAAAATCCCGTGAGCAGCCGACAACCCGTTCAGACCCTGGTGAAACAGCTGGCTCAACTCCCTGAACGGCCTAAACAACTCAATGCCCAGCATCAAGATAATCAGCAGCTCCTCGAACTCCATCGCCCCCGAATCCACCCTGTCCGCCCCAACAATCAGCAGCACCGCCGCACCAACCGCCACCCCAGCAATCGTCACCCCAAGCGATCCAGCATTCGTCGCCAGCACCCACATCGTCGACTTGAACACCGCATGCGCCTTCTCAGCCAACACCTGGGCCTTCGCCTCGCTCTGTCCAAACGACTTCAAGGTAAACAAACCCTGCACAGCGTCTAGAAACTCGGAAGCAAACTCGCCGTAAGTCACCCGTCGACGAATCGAAGCTTCCCGATTCCACCTGTGAAACAAAGCCGGCGCGAATATCGTGAGAACCGAAAATCCAAGTGCAATGAACGCCATCGGAATATCGAGATACGCCAGATAAACAAATATCCCAATTGGCGTAAGCACGGCCGTAAATAGCTGCGGCAGGTACTGACCAAAGAACGTTTCCAACTGCTCAACGCCATCCACCACCGAAAGCAGCGCATCACCCGTACGCTGCTGTCCAAAGTACGAAGGCCCCAGCAACAACACCTGATCGTGCAGATCGCCCCGCAACTTCAGCTGAATCGAAGCAGCCGTTTTGTGCGCAACCATCTCCTTCTGATACTGCAACACACCCCGCAGCAGCACCGCCACACCAGCAGCCGCTATCAGCGGATACAAGCTCTCAACCGACTCACCCTGCAAAATCTCGCCCAGCAACATCCCAAGTAAAACCAGCCGCGCAACTCCCGCCGCTGCGGTTAGCAAACCGAAAACAACAGCCGCAGCAATGCGCAAACGCACACCGCGAGTCATGGCCCACAATCGAATATCGAAGTACATCGGGCGCCATTATGGCAGACGCCCAACCCCATCGAACAATCCTCTTCAAACGTTCTGGTAGGGTTATCGATTCACTAAGGGCAGGAACTGATCATGACCGACGATAACCTGAAACTGATGGCTCACCTCATGCGCAGGGCCGGTTTTGGTGCAAGCCGAGACGAACTTGAGCGACGAACCGAAGTCGGCTACGACCAGACCGTCGACGAACTCCTGCATCCCGATTCGCAAACACCCGTCGACTACTACGAGTTCCTCCGCTACTACCCCCTCTGGTGGAAACCCGGAACCATGGGCGGACTCGGTCACGCCGGCTGGGTCTGGCGAATGATAAACACTCAGGCGCCCCTGCAAGAAAAACTCTGCCTCTTCTATCACCAGCTATTCGCCACCGGCGTCGCAAAAGTCGATCACTACGACGAAATCGAAGACATGATCGACATGTTCCGCGAAAAGGGCATGGGCAACTACAAAACCATCCTCATGGAAATCGCCCACAGCCCCGCAATGCTCTTCTGGCTCGACAACCACGAAAACCACGCAACGTCAGTGAACGAAAACTGGGGACGCGAGCTGCTCGAACTCTTCTCGATGGGAGTCGGAAACTACACGGAAACCGACGTCCGAGAGTGTTCCCGAGCCTTCACCGGCTGGACTCTCTCGCACAAACTCCCCCGCTTCCACATGGGACGCTGGGACTGGGAATTCGAGTACCGACCCGAAGATCACGACGCAGGTGAAAAAGAATTTCTTGGTCACAAAGGCAACTTCGATGGCGAAGAAATCATCGACATCATCCTCGCCCAACCAGCAACCGCCACCTTCATAGCGCGCCACCTCTACAGCTTCTTCGTCGCCGACGAACCGCAGGTGCCCGCATGGTCAGTAACCCCGCCAAACAACCCTGAAGCCGTCCAGGCAATCGCCGACAACCTGATGCAAACCGACTACCACATCGGCACAGCCCTCAAGTTCATCCTGACCTCCGACTTCTTTAAAGAAGCAATATTCGCCAAAGTAAAAAACCCAACCGAAGTTGTGATCGGCACGCTACGCCTGGTAGGCAACACCGAACGCCCCTCGCCGCAAACCATGCAGTGGGCAACCGATATCACTAACATGGGCCAGGACTTGCTGAACCCGCCAAGCGTCGAAGGCTGGCACTCCGGAATCGAGTGGATCAACAGCGGCACGCTGATGAAGCGAACCAACTTCACCGCCGAACTAATCAGCGATCAATCCCGACCCGGCGTAACAAGCATCCTCGACCGCGTAATGGCAGCAGGCAACTCCCCAGAAACCCTCGTAGATGCCGGTCTCGACGTCATGGGACCACTCGAAATCGCCCCAGAGTCTCGACTCGAACTAATCGAACACGCCACTGCCCTCCAGTCAGAAAACACCAACACCAACGGCGCAAAACACGCCAATTCTATCTCAACAATCTCCGAAATCCTCCAACTAATCGTGTCGCTCAGGGAATTCCAATTCGCCTAACCAACGGCGATCACATCTAGCGGTCCAAAGACACAGGGAGCCCAAACATCACAACCAAAACTAGAGATCCCGTAATCGTCGTTCTCCAGCTCTCCGGCGGAAACGACTACCTCAACACGGTCGTCCCCCACGCCGATCCTCTCTACAAGGACTACCGCCCAATCGTAAACGTGGCCGATGAAGACGTTCTGCGCCTCGACGACCGGGTCGGATTCCACCCCTCGATGGGCCAAATCCAGAAGATGTATCAAGACGGTAACGTAGCGATTCTTCATGGCGTAGGCTACGAAAACTCCCCACGATCGCACTTCCGCTCGATGGACATCTGGCACACCTGCGAGCCAGAAACACTCGGCACCGAAGGCTGGCTTGCACGAATCGTTCGCGATCTCGACCCCAACAAAGACAACGTTGTAACCGCCGTCAGCATGGGCCCATCGCTCTTCCGCGCCCTCGTAGGGCCCGGAGTCCCCGTCGCAACAGTCGAAGACATAAACAGCTACGGCATGCTCACCGGCCTCACCCCCGAGGAAAAACTCTCCAGAGTTCTCACCCGATACCGCCGCATGTACTCCCCGGCCATCGGTTCAGGAAAAGTGATGGACTATCTCGGCCAAACCGGACTCGATGCCCTCAAAGGTGCCGATATACTCGCAGCAGCCCCCGCCAACTACTCGTCCGAAGTCGAATACGCCGACTCCAGCGTTGGCAAAAAACTAAAAGGCATCGCCCAGATCCACCTCGCCGGTCTCGGATCAAGAGTCTTCTACCTCGATCACAGCGGCTTCGACACACACGCCGATCAAATCTCAACCCACGCACGCCTCTGGAGCGAAGTCTCAACCGCAATTCGTGACTTCTTCGACGACCTCGAAGCCCACAACGCCGCCGAAAACGTCGTGATGTTCCTCTTCTCCGAATTCGGCCGCCGCGTCTACGACAACGGAGCCGGCACCGATCACGGAGCAGGCGGCGTCTGCCTCGCAATCGGAAAAGGCGTCAAAGGCGGCCAGTACGGCGAATACCCTTCGACAAAAGCCTCCGATCTCGATCAAGGCGACCTCGTCCCCGGAACCGACTTCCGAAGCGTCTACACAACCCTCGTTGAAGACTGGATGGGACTCGATCCCATCTCCGTTGTCGGCGGAAACTTCGAAAAACCCGAATTCATCGCCCGATAGCGCGCACAAAACGACAGCCCATAGCAGCAAAAACTAGATGTCACCTTCACTCACAACCTCAGCCGCCGGGCGAACCTACGACTTCAGCCACGTTGTCGGAGGTCGTCAGATAACAGGCGTCGTAAACATGGCGTTCGGCAAAGACGACGATGTTTATGTGACCAAAAAAGCACTCGCATTCTTCGATGTTGAACTACTCAAGATCGGCAAAGAACCCGGCGACGAAGAAGTCGTCCAGTCGTTCCGAGCAAAAAACTTCGACCTCTTCGAAGCCTCCTGGCCATCCTGCGTCGCCATCGGGCCAAACCAGGACGTCTACGTAACCGACGAACTGCGCCACCTCATCATGGTCTTCGATCACGATGGCAACTTCATCCGCAACATAGGCGAACCCGGCGATCAACCCGGCCAGTTCGACCGCCCCTCAGGAATCGTCTTTGCCAAAGACAACACACTCTATGTATCCGACACAAAAAACAACCGAGCCCAACACCTATCGTCCACAGGCGAATCCATCACTACATTCGGCAAACACGGCACGAACCAAAGCGAATTCAACTCACCCTGGGGTATAGACCTCGACCCCAACGGCAACGTCCTAGTAGCCGATCACGCCAACAACCGAATCCAAAAGTTCGACCCCAACGGCAGCTTCATCAGCTCGATTGGCACCTCAGGTTCAGGTGCAGGAGAACTCGACCACCCGTCCGATGTCACAACCGACCCCGAAGGAAACATCTACATCTGCGACTGGGCCAACAACCGAGTTCAGGTCTTCGACGAAAACGAAAACTACGTCCTCCAGACGGGCGGCTCTGCAGTCGAACTATCCAAGTGGCAAAAACGCTACATCCAGGGCAACCCCGACGTCTACAAAGCCCGCCGCCGCGTCGACACACTCGATCCTGAAACCGGCTTCGCGCTCCCAACCGGAGTCGAATTCGACACCCGCACAAACCGGCTCTTCGTAGTCGACTCCCAGCGCTGGCGCATCCAGATCTTCAACAAACTAGAAGACTACGCAGAACCCCAGTTCAACATCTAGCAGTTCGCAGGCACCTGCCCGATCCCCGCTTCGCACCAGAAGTTAAACAACAATGCGACCATCCCCCAAAAATCAGGCGATGGCCGCACTGCCAGTATCCAGTAACTCAACCTAAGGCTCCCGCGCCCGGAACACCGCGCTCTTGGCCCCAAACGTAGCGGTCAATTTTCGAGTCGACTCAGAATTGCTCAGGCTGAAGTACTCGTCATCACGAATCAATTCGATATCGACGTAACCCGCATCAATCAAGTAGCCAACAAACTTTTCCTCCTTAGCCGCACCACCGACACAGTCGGCCCACAACTGCGGATTTATCCCGCAAACCGCAGCAACGCTGGTCTCGGAAATTATGTCAACAATAATGCCGGTCGCACTGCTCACAACAGTGGCGATCTCATTCAGCACCATAAGTTCACGCGCCGAGAACACTATAGCGCCTGAGGCGCTTGAAGTTTCGAAGTGAGCAACACATATTTTCCACGAACAGTTGATGAGATCACGCCCGAATGGCTGACTAACACACTGCGCGAAAAAGGCGTGATCCATGAATTTACCGTCGAATCGGTGAGCGCAGGCGTCCTTGATGGCGGAGCCACCAGCGAAGTTCAGAAACTCGTTATCCAGTACGACTCCGATGCGCCGCAAGCCCCGAAAAGCATCATCGCGAAAATCGCTCATCAGGATCCTGAAACCAGATCACTTGTTGACGATCGTGGTCTGTACGAGGCGGCAATTCTGTTCTATCGGCATTTCAATGAGGGTGCCGGTATTGCGGTTCCTGACGTTTTCTTTTCTTCTTACGACACTGCCACGGGATCGATGTTGCTACTTCAAGAAGATCTCAGCGATCTTCGATCGATTGCACCCGGTGTCGACTGCAGCTTCGACGACGCGGTAAAAGCGTTCGATGCTGCCGCCGGATTCCACGCAAAGTGGTGGGACGACGAATTTTTGTTCGATATCCCCTGGCTGATCGACTACAGCGACGAAAAATACGCAACAAGTATTTCTGAGAAATCTTCGCCGCATATCGACAGCTTCGTCGAGACTGCAGGTAGCTACTTACCCAAAGGCGTGGAGCAGATTATTCGAGATCTGGCGTCCCGGTACGCCAAAGTTGTTTCGCATTCCGGAACCCGACCCGTGACCTTGAACCACGGCGACTACATACCGGCGAATATATTCTTTGACAATTCAGAAAACGCAGAAAGCCCTATCGTGGCATTCGATTGGCCGGTGTACGAACGTGGTCGGCCAGGACTCGATCTAGGCCAGTTCCTCCTAACCTCATTTAACAACAACACCTGAACAGCGATCGAAAAACAGCTAGTCACCGGATATCGCAATGCGCTCGTCGATAGGGGAGTCACGGGCTACTCCGTGGACGAACTGTATTTTGATATTCAGGTCGGAATTCTCTCGCAAATCCCATTACGAACTCTTGGTCTGGTGTACGGAGCCGAAAAACTACTTGCAACTGAAGAAGGAACCAGAACCTTTGCCAGGATGTGCGATCGCTTAAAGGTCCTCGTCGACTGGAACTGCGATGAAGTGATTCCGAAATGAGTCACTCCCAATAGGTCGCTGACCCCGAACTTACGAGTTCGGCAAATAAACCCTCATCCCCGTCTGCCACGACTCCTGAATTGCGTCGGTAAAGTCCATGTATTTCACGGAGTCAGTGAAGTTCGATCGAGTAATAGGCTCGACACCGCGTATTGCGTTGATGAACTCTTCCTCAACTCGCCAGCCACCCCGCTTGTCGTCCGGAACAACGATCGCAAACATTTCGTCATCGCCCTTACGAGCACCAGTAACAACAGGATCGTTGCCCAGACCGCTCGTCTGAACGTGCAACGTTCCTTCAGTTCCGTGTATCCAGACATCGGTTTTCGGCGCGAACGTGCCCGAGACCGTACTCACCGAAAGGTTCACAGATCCACCACCGGAGAGTGAGTAGATCACGTCGATCTGATCCGGAATCGTCATCTGCTCTCGAGTTCCGGCCCAACCACGTCGGTGAGGAACAACAATCTGGGCGTTCGCACTAACCGAACTCGCCGTACCAACCAAACGAATCAGGTTTTCGTACCAAATTCCAGTAGTCATCACGTTATTACCGGAAAGGTCACGAAGGTGACGCCAGTGGGCGTCCTGATCAGTGTCGGGGAACCCGCTGCCATCGGTAACTCGAACATTTACGTTCACGATGTCACCAACGTAACCGTCGGAAATCAAATCAATGAGGTGCTGCTCACAAACCATCAGGTGCGGCGGCGGAACGATCTGTGCAATCAAATCAGGGTTGGCAACAGAAGCCGTCAGCATGTCGTGGGCTTCCGAACCGTTCATCGCCATTCGTGCTTCGCACATAACGTGCTTGCCGTTGTCGAGTGCGGTTAGCGTGATGGTCGAGTGCATGTACGGCCATGTGCCAATGCAAACTGCATCGATATCGGGGTCTTCAACCAGATCGAGCCAGGTCGGGTACGCCTCGCCGAGTTCGTACTTGTCGGCAGCTGTCTGGCTCGACTCAATCGAACGGTTCGCCACTCCAACAAGCTCTACACCCTGCTGAGCACGCAAGCCCGGTATGTGCCGTAACGCCGTGTTGGCACCAGCCCCGATGAAACCGACTTTGATCGTTTCGTTTGCCATCTGGCGATATTCCTCTACTGTGAATTCACATGATTGCGCCATACAGCCGATAAACTGAGGTGCGCCTTGACCAAGAACTAAGGCTGGAAGTTTACGGCAAAGTGTCGCAGGCACAATCCTGATTCAGCACTGAACCCGACAAGATCGAGCGAAAGCGCGAAAACTAAATGTCGTCAATGACCCCTCAATATTCAGGAAACCCGATTGCCACCCCAACGCAAATTGATATGACCGGAATCGGCGTGCAGATCACCTGGAACGACGGACGAGTTTGCACCTACCCGTATCGATACCTGAGGCTACAGTGCGCATGCGCTGCCTGTGTTGAAGAGATGACGGGCCGGCCGATACTGGTTGTTTCGGCGGTGCCTGAAGACATCATTGCGGCCGATCACCTGATGGTCGGCAAGTACGCAATCCAGTTCCTCTGGACCGATGGTCACGACTCGGGAATCTACCCCTATGAGATGCTGCTGAGACTCGCAGCCAATGATGCGGCGGTTACCTGCGAGGGCGAATAACGAGTGGCCGATTCAAGTCGAACGCCGGATCACCGTGATGTAACGCTCCAATCGATGGATGATTACGGTAGCCAGCTAACGTGTGCTCTTCAGGATTTATCGCTTGAAGAAGCACGCTGGATGCCGACTCCAAAGTCGAACCATGTGCTGTGGATTTTGTGGCACATGGGCCGCATGGAAGACATGTGGGGCTGGTACCTGCGAGGCGAAGGTGACAGCGCGTGGATCGAGGGCGGTTGGGCTGATCGGCTTGGCATCGACCCTTCACGAAGCGGCAGTGGCGACACGATAGAGCCGGTTCAAAATTTTCCCGATGTCACAGTCGAAGAAGTAACCGCCTACTGGCAGGCGTCCCGCGAGTTATTGATTCCTTCCATCGAAGGCGTAACAGTAGATCGACTCGACGAAACACGCCCCGAAATCTGGCCAGGAGCACCCGACACTGCCCCAACGCTCCTGTGGGCGTTAGGCAGAATCCCAGTAGAAAACGGACAACACACCGGCCAAATCGCCTGCATTCGAGGCCTCTACGCAGCAAAGTTTCGATAGGGGTTTGGGCGCCGTCATTTTTTCCGACGCACTTCATCTACTGTCATCCTGAATTCATTTTCAGGATCTACTGATCAATTGAGAAATGAACGCACCGATTCTGGGCAGCGACATTACGCCCCACCCCCAGATCCAGCGCTCATCCGCGTAAAACACTCGTGCTGTCGAAATGTTCGACGAGATCAATCGCACGACGGATCCGCTGATCTCTCATCTCCGAGATGCGCTGATCTGTCCCCACATTCCTACCCGATCCGCTCAACCACAACATCTGACCCAGAACCTCAAGAGTCCCGATCTGGAACTCAGTCAGACACTGCGACCAGTCAAGGTTTTGAACACCTTCGTCAACGACCGTCTGCCAGTAATTTTCGACGTGAACTCCGTAGGTTAACGAACGCGACAATAAGGCTGTAGAATTGGCGTAATAGTTCTATACTTGCGATATTGCTTCATCTTAGTTCCTTATGGGTTCAGATAAAATCATGATCTTTAAACGTGTATTGCCGGCAATAATGTTCTCAATTTTGCTTAGCGCTTGTGGTCTCGTAGACACAGAAGCGGCTGGTGAGGCAGTCGCTCTTAAAGAGCAGGTATTACGAATACAGACAGAACAACTGGATCCATTGCTCGACCAATTGTCTGATTTTCAAGCTGAAATCGAACCATTGGAACAGGAAATCGATGATTTAGAGTCTCAACGGGACGAATTGGTTGACCAAGGCCGTAATCTTGCAAATGAGTTCGAGCGGGAAATGCGAGATAGGTTTGAGATGGTCTTTCAAGATGAGGAGGGAGCAAGGCGAGAATTTGAGAACGATATAGAAGACCAGTTCAAAGATCTCGATATGCAGAGGCGAGACTTAGAGAGAGGTTTCGAAGACCAGTGGGCAGACGTTGAAGTTCAAATGCAAGCGTTATTTGAAGAGTCACAGATAGAGATTGATGCCAAACGTGCTGAACTTGAATCAACCAACAACGGTTCTACCCCCGAAATGGATGCTTTGGAAGAACAGCGCACACAGTTGAGAGCTGCTGAAACTGCCCTCAATAAGATGCGGTCAGAAATCCAGCTGAAATCTATGGACCTTGAAGAGCGACAATTCGATTTGCAAGATCAAATGGAGCCGCTTAATGACCAAATAGAAGCTCTTCACAGACAGCAGCAAGCTTCTTGGGAAGGCGAATCATCGATAGATTATAATTTCCTTAGACAAGAAGCTTATGAGCAAATTAGGAATATCCAAGACGAACTCAAAACCTCTTGGGAAGCAGAAGAAGACGCTAAACAAGTCGATTGGGGACAACGGGGAGAAAGGCGTAGAGCAGCTGAGGACCAACATTCAGCCACACTACAGTCTATAAACGAACAACGATCTGAGGCTTATGCTCAAGCTGACCAAAGTGACATCGGCGCAGCCGCTGAAAGGGGCATTTCATCTCTCTCCGACGACTATGAAAACTCTCGAACAAAATACCAGAACCTCATTGTTGAAGTTGATGCAAAAATTGTCGGAATGGGTGGTGGGTCTGAGTCGGGTCAAGAAAGTTCCAGTGAACTTCGGGCTAAATTAGAATCAACTCGGTTGCAATACCAAGATGCTAATGACCTGCTGGGCACTCTAGATTCAATAATTAGAGGAGGCGAAGAGTCAAATCCTGAATTTGCAACAGCAAAACAGGCGAGTGACGATGCAGCCCTAACTCTTCAGTCGGCTCAGGACACGCTGGCGAGTGGCGATGCAGCCCTAACTCTTCAGTCGGCTCAGGACACGCTGGCAAGCACCCCTGCGGAAATAGAGGGCCCTGCGGATCCTGATAATCCGACAGCCGATCCTGTGATGATAGTTCATCCGGATTACTTGACAGCACAAACTGCTGTTGCCGATGCTCAACTGGCGTATGACACAGCACAAACTGCTGTTGCCGATGCTCAACTGGCGTATGACACAGCCGAATCTGTTGTTGCGACAACTCCTGAGACTCTAGTAACCGAAGATAAACCTAATCCGGCTTATGATGCGGCTAAGAGCCAAACAGCAAATCTCCAGGCGAGCGTTAGGTCACTCGAATTACAACAGTCGAATATTTCAGTAGGAGCACCTGCGGTTGTAAATCCTGATCTGACAGCTGCGTATGCTGAAAAGACGGAATATGAATCGATAATCAAAGATCTCCTAAGTCAATACGCATTAGATTCTAAAGCGCTCGGCGATAAAGTGAGTGCCGGAGGAGAATCTGTCGATGTTTCGGATGTCGAATCAGATCTTGAATCAAAAGTTCAACTGGCAGACCAAATACTTCAGTCTCAATTATCTTTAATAGATACTGAACAACTCGGATCCGATGACAAATCCGGAACGATCACTGAACTCGAACGCCAGATTAAGGCATTAGAAGATCAGGCACGTGCACTGGAAAAAGAAGAACAAACATACCATCGAACACGTGAGGCGAATTCTAAAGAGATACGTGGGCAAATTCGATCTCTCGAAGACGAACAGATAGGTCCGTTGCGGGATGCACAAAAAGATGTTGAAACAGAACGTAGGCCGCTGCGTAAGCAACAAATGGTTATCGATCGAGAGCAAATGCTAATTCAAGATCAGTGGCCAGCGCTTGAAGAACAACAACGCCCACTTGAAGAAGCTCGTCAGGAAATGCAACAAGCTGCATGGCAAGAATTTGAGACTTGGCAGCGGACTCGTATGAAAGAGACTGAACAGCAATCCAACCAAGCCCGAAATGATGTGCAAAAAGAAATTAAAGAAGCTCAGCGTGAAATAGAAGATCAGATGTACGAGCTGGAAGACAAGCGAGAAGGCTTGGAAGACGCCTTCCATGAGGAACGTGAAAAACGTATAGCTGAGCTTCAAGGGCTGCAAGACGGCCTACGTGAAGAAAAAATGCGCCCATTAGAAATTGAGGCACAAGAACTAGACGATCAGATTGCCGTGAAGTGGGAAGCACTTGATGTACTTTATGCGGATCAAGGTGAATTGAAAGGTGAGATCAAAGAACTGCAGATCGTTGTTAGAGATCTCGATAGACAGGCCGAGTTTGGAGTCCTAAGCGTCATTTCAGGTGCACTAGAAAACGCAGAAGAACTTGAAAAGTCTGGTGGAAGTCAAGCAGCTTTCGAAAGTCTGCTTCCGGACATTGGAATCGGAGAATAAGTTTTAGAATATAAGGCCGTACTACACCGTCGGCACTACCTAACTCCCCTGCGAGACTGTAATGCTTTTTTCGCATCAACGTTCTAAGTCGCTGACTGACTAGAACTTTGATTGCTGACCTGCCTCCAGATCTATTTGTAGGGGAGTTGGTTTTTTAAATATGAGGTCATAAACTGGATTATTTGACCAGTAAATCCTTGTGACGATGACATTCACCCGACCGACAGTCGGGCATGTCGAAATAGGCGAAGCCGACCAATCGTCAAATGAGATTGAGCCAATCTACGATGCAAGTTTCGCCTGATTGCCTGCTAACCTCCTGAGTCAACAAGCTAATAGAGATATAGACGGCAGGTCTTCAGGCAACCCAGTCCGGATGCAGCGCGCCCTTCACGGCATCCATGTCGAGGTCGATTCCTAGGCCTGGTTTGCCGTTCAGTATCAGTTTGTTGCCCTGCCAGTTGAACGGCTCTTGCATGAAGTGGTTGTAAGCCGGCTTGAAATCGAGGGCGTGTTCAAGGCGATAGAAGTTTGGGGTACTCATCGAAACGTGTGCACCACCGAGAATCTGACCCGGCCCCTGAGCGTTGTGTGGGCTTATCGGGATGTAGTAAGTCTCGGCCATTGTTGCGATCTTCTTAATCTCCGAAATACCGCCAGTCCACGTCACGTCCGGCATTATGAAATCGGTCAATCCCTCGTGCAAAATCTGAGAATAATCCCAGCGCGTGAACAACCTCTCACCGAGGCACATCGGCGCCCGCATCTGCTGCCTGACCGACCGTAGCGCCTCGATACCCTCTGGTGGTAGAGGCTCTTCAAACCAGTCGATTTTTGACTCGTCATACAGCCGGTTCGCCAGCCGCACCGCGGTCTTCACGTTGTAGTGACCATGTGCGTCTATCAACACCTCAACATCAGGTCCCACTGCATCACGAACTGCCGCCGTGATATCACATCCCAGATTCTCGCCGGCAGCCGAAATCTGACCATCCTGATACATCGTGTGGAACGGTTGCATCTCGAGGAACGGGTCCATCTTCATAGCGTCGTGACCTTCAGCCACTGTCCGTTTCGCCGCCGCTGCGTAGTCGTCTGGAGTCGAGCACCCGCCAAACCATGCGTTGGCGTACATGCGAATGTCGTCTCGCATTTTACCGCCCAGCAAATCGTAAACAGGCCGACCTGTCGCCTTGCCCTTAATGTCCCACAACGCAATATCTATGCCGCTGATAATCGTCGTCGGAAATCCACGTGAACCCATGTAGCTGTAGCGACGGAACAGTTTGTGCCACAGACGTTCTATATCGGCAGGATCTTCACCGATCAGTGCTTCTCGAACCGCCCGCACACCCGCTCCGGTTAACAATGAGCCTGAACGCGGTGAGCTAGACGATTCGCCCCACCCTGTGATGCCTTCATCCGTCTCGATCGTCACAAACGTCCACTGCCACTCGCCCTCGTAGTCGGACAAGCCCCCAAGATCCGGCACAACAACCCATGCTTCAACGTTGGTGATTTTCAAGACGATTCTCCGATAGGGATTTTATTGCGAGCCGCGGTTGGATTGTAGCGACGATTCACCAGAGAGTGGGGGATGAATCGGGTAGCGATGCTCTAGGCAGGGTCAGTAAGCGTTTGAAATCCGAGATGCAGAATGCAGCCAAAATGAATCACCAATGAATCATAAGTTCGACTCGATAAAACGCACCCGTGTTCTGCTGAACCTCGCTCTTGATCACTTCGATCAGTCGCAACAGATGGAGATTTCTGGTGATTCAGAGGACGCGCGCTACGAGCTCGCGACTGCCGAAGAATACCGAAACATGTACTGGTATCGGACAGAGGCGGGAGATCGAGGCAAGTCGGAAAGTTGAGATCTTCACGGTCGTACTCCAGCTTGCGCTGATAGTATTCGGCGCGCCTCAAGCAAACAGCACTCAACGTCGACTACGAAGAACGGTCACTTATCCCATTGACGAACTCGGGTTGCTGTCAAGCCTGCTGTCAATCGGCGTGTATTGACTCAAGAATGCGACGCAAGTTGGCGACGGGAATAACGAATATCAGTGGATTTTAGGAACGAACAATGGCAAAACGAATCAACAGAGTGATAGAACTCGTCGAAGCTGGCGAGCCGGTTTACTACACCGGTACCGGGGATCTGACTTACGAAAACGGCTTGAAGCAGGCAAGTACCTGGGCCGACTTTCTGATTACAGATTTCGAGCACCATGCTTTCGATGTCGAGGGTTTGACGCAGTTCATGAAGGGTCTCGTCGATGGCGGCCCAACCAAAGCCGGACACCGTACTCCTGCTGTAATTTCAACACTGCCATCCAACTGCCGAACCATCGAAGAGGTTCGAGCGAACGCATGGCAAATTCGTCAGGTTCTTTCGGCTGGAGTCCACGGAATCTTGCACACCCATGCCCGACAGGCCGACGCCGTTCGAGCGTTCATCGAAGAGTGCCGATACCCGTTCCACAAAGAGGGGCGCGAAGGTCTGGGTGAAGGCCAGCGTGGTGCTGGTGGACAGGGCCGACCATCTGAAATCTGGGGCGTAACTCCGCAGGAATACACCAAGATCGCCGATCCGTGGCCTCTGAATCCGGATGGCGAATTGTTCCTCGGTCTAAAACTTGAGAACCAGGAATCGGCTGCCAATTCCGATGCCATCTGCCGGGTGCCCGGACTGGCGTTCGTTGAGTGGGGCCCAGGTGACATGGGAATGTCGTTCGGTAACGCCGACGCCCACGACCCGCCGTACCCGCCAGAGATGGATGCAGTTCGAAACAAGATCAAGGGCGCAGCTGATGCGCATGGCCTGAAGTTCCTCTGTTCGTGGAACGATCCAAGTCTTGACGACGCAGGGAACCTCCAGGTGCTCATCGATATGGGCGCTGGAATCTTCTCAGGCGGAGGCCCAGAACGAGCGGAGATCGGTCGAAAGATGACCAAACGCCAGATGCTCGTCGGGTGACATAGTCACGTTTTCTAACGGCTAACCGCGTTTTCGAGCGCCAGAGCGCTTTTTATACGAAATCAAGGGAGATGGCTGATTCGTCAGCTGTCTCCCTTTTTTATTTCCTGACTCCTGAGGAAGAATCTTCGGTGATTGGCTGGAGTTGGGAATAGCCTCCCTCGTGTCCCGAGCGGAGTCTTCTAAGTCGAGGGATCTGGACGTGGGGACGCACTGCGACGTTGGTGTGCGATGTGTGCGGTGCAATGCCCTAACAACCCTTCACGCCAAAGCACCCAATGCCCCTTATGCCAATATGGACTATCATCACCGCGTGTAACCGGTGTAGACGGGGGCTTCCTAGAGTGACAACTTCGAGCACTGACCTTTTCGTTGGGCGCGAGCCAGAGTTGGCCGAGCTGCGCAACGCACTAGATGACGTGCAATCCGGGCGCGGCCGCATTGTCATGCTCGTCGGCGAGCCCGGCATCGGCAAGACCCGCATCGCTGAAGCCTTCGCCGATACCGCCGATGGCGGTGGTTTCACAACTCTCTGGGGTCGATGCTCCGAACAGCGTGGCACACCACCGTACCGACCCTAGGCACAGCTGATCCGTTCCTGTATCGACCAGTTTGATATCGAGGCTGTTCGTCGTGCGCTCGGTTCGAATGCAGGTGTTATTGCCGAAGTGGTTCCAGGTATCGAGGCGGTGGTTCCGGACTTAAAACCGCCAACTGCGCCGGGTGACCCAGACTCCGGACGATTTCGACTTTACGACGCCTTCGACACGTTCCTTGACGTCATCTCGCGAGAACATCCCATCGTACTGATCCTCGACGATCTCCACTGGGCCGACGAGGCATCATTGAGGCTGCTCGAATTCGTTGTGCAGGAACAGATTGATTCTCGAATCTTACTTCCTGGCACGTATCGAGATACCGATATAACGAACGACCACTCGTTGTTCCACACACTCGGAGATCTCGCTCGAAGTCGACTCTTCAGCAGAGTTACGCTGGGTGGACTCGATGTCGAAGGTGTGAGCAAGATCATCGAGGTCCAAACGGGGGCAAATATTCAACAAGACGTCAGTGTCGCGATCCATGCCCAGTCCGAGGGCAACCCCCTGTTCGTCGGAGAAATGGCACGCTCCCTCAATCAGGAGGGTCTGCTGACGGGCGATACGTCAATCGATCTGAACTCCCTGAAGCAGAGACACCCAGAAGGCATCCGAGAAGTCGTCGGCAGGAGACTGAGCCGACTTTCAGCGTATGCAAAAGACGTGCTGACCATTGCAGCTTTCCTTGGTCGTGAATTTAGCCTCGGGCAGCTGAGTGCGATATCGACCGAGCAATCATCCGACGAGCTTATAGAGGTCCTCGGGGAAGCCCTATCTGCCCGCCTAATCGAAGAATTACCTTCGGAGGCTGGCGGCTACCAGTTCACCCATACGCTAATTCAGCAGGCGCTCAGAGAAGAGCTATAACTGATCGACCGCGTGCGTCTTCATGCCCGAATTGCGGAAACACTTGAAGGAATCTACGGCGTAAACGCCGCTTTGCATGCACCGGAATTGGCACATCATTATTCCGAGGCCGAGGCCGTATTAGGAATCGAAAAGCTGACGCACTATTCCGTCACCACAAGTGAAGCCGCACTCGACGAATTCGCGTTCGAATCCGCGGGAAATCACTTCTCAATGGCGCTCGGGGCGCTAAATGAAAAGGAACTGGCATCGGGCAAGTCCAACCGCGAAATTGCCGAAACGCTGTTCATCACCCAAAACACCGTCATCCGCCATGTCGCAAATATCTTCAGCAAAATCGGCGTCAGCAACCGAACCGAGGCGGAGTCTACGCCGAACGCCAATTCCCGGCTGGTGAAAATAAATAACCGGATAGCTCGTACGAACTATCCGGTTATTAGCACAGACTTCTCAGAAACCCAGTGCCTACTCTCGCCCGAGCAGCTTTTTTACTGTTCCTACCACGTCGGCTGGTTGCGGCATGAACTCGATCTCCAGATCACGGCTGTACGGAACCGGAGAGTGAGGTGAAGTAACCCGCTTTACAGGAGAATCGAGATGATCGAATGCCTTGTCAGCGATCACGGCTGCAAACTCGGAAGCCATCGAAGCACGAGGGGTGTCCTCATCGACGATCACAACGTTGTTCGTCTTTGCAACCGACTCAATCAAGATGTCTTCATCAAACGGTGAAAGCGACATCATGTCGATCACTTCCGCATCGATTCCGATCTCAGCAAGCTGATCAGCAGCCTGCTGACATACAACCGATGTGTACGACATTCCAACCAACGTAACGTCAGTTCCGCGCCGCATGTAGCGACCCTTACCGAGCTCGATAATGTATTCCTCATCAGGAACAAATCCGGTGAGGTTGATTAGCTTCTTGTCGTTCACGAGGAACACAGGATCATCGTCACGAATTGCGGCCGCAAGCAACCCCTTAACCGAGTAAGGATCTGAAGGCACAACAACTTTCAAACCAGGAATGTGCGCCAACATCGAATAGAAACTCTCCGAGTGCTGAGCAGCGTGACCCGTACCCGCGCCAGAACGTGCAAACAGGGTCAGTGGAACCTTGGTTTGACCACCAAACATGTAGCGACTCTTGGCTGCATTTGAAAGCAGTTGGTCAAATGCCACAGTTACGAAGTCGAAGTACATCAGGTCGACAACTGGACGCATGCCAGTGAGTGCTGAACCTACCGCCGCACCGACGAATCCCGCTTCTGAAATCGGTGTGTCACGGATTCGTTCGACACCGAATTCCTGAACCAACCCCTTGGTTGCAGCGAACGGTCCGCCCCACGCATCGAGTGGCTCTTTAGTGTCCTTGTCGAATCCGCCGGAAATGTCTTCGCCCATAAGGAACACATCATCGTCTCTGTTCATTTCGGCCCGTAACGTGTCACGGAAAATATCTCGGAATCTCATTTCCGAGCCGGCGACACCCTCGTATCCGGGTCCGAGAGGGTTATTTGCTTGTGAGGTCGTCATATCTGTTTCTAATTCTTGAATTCTGGGTACTAGCTGATCTGGTTAGAAGGATTTCTTGGTTATCGCAGACCCGCAATTGGATTCGAGTAGTTGACGTAAACATCGTCATACACAGTTGAAACGTCCGGCATCGGGCTGTTCAGAGCGAACTCAACGGCGTCGAGCATTTCCTGCTCAATAGCATCACGAATGCTCTTCAGCTTCTTTTCCGTCATCAACTTCTGTTTGGTAACAGTTCGCTCAAAATGCTTAATGGAGTCTAGCTTCTTGTAATACTCTTCTTCTTCCGGCTTTCGATACTTGCTCGTATCGTCGGCGTGGAAGTGACCGTGGTATCGGTAAGTCTTCATTTCAATGAGCGTCGGCCCTTCGCCAGCACGTGCTCGGGCAATTGCTTCGCCCGCTGCATCGTAAACAGCGAACACGTCCATGCCATCAACCACGACACCGGGCATTCCGTAACCCTCGGCTCGTGACGCGATATCTTCAGCAGAAACTGCGTACCAGGATGGAGTAGCTTCGGCGTAGCCATTGTTCTCGCAAGCAAAAATTACTGGAAGCTTCCAGACAGATGCGAGGTTCATTGATTCGTGGAGCACACCCTGCGAAGAAGCACCATCGCCGAAGAACGAAACTCCAACTGACTCGTTTTCGATGCCCTTGAGCTTTGCGGTCAACGCTGCACCAACCGCGAGCGGAATTGAAGCCCCAACAATGCCGTTCGCTCCGAGCATCCCTTTCGAGAAGTCGGATATGTGCATCGATCCGCCCTTACCACCGCACTGACCTGTCGCCTTGCCGAAAACCTCAGCCATCATCTTGTCGGTTTCGAGACCCTTAGAGATGCAGTGACCGTGTCCACGGTGAGTTGAGCCGATCCAGTCTTTATCGGTGAGATGCGCACAGATTCCGGTGGGAGGCGCTTCCTGCCCGTCCGATGTGTGTGCCACACCCATCGAGTTTCCCTTCAGGGTCTGTTCGAGCATCGTCTCCTCGAAGCGGCGGATTCGATACATCGTGGTGTAAATCCACTCCAGCTTCTTTTTGGAGATATCCATCTTTAAGTGCCTCCGGGTGCGTTTTGCTCCAGTTGTAAACGAAAGTAATCAGGGCCGATTTCAGATCAGGACGTTAGCCGATTCTGCCGACAGCGTGTGCGACGGGAAATTCGACAGTGGAACTTTAGCATCGGTGAGCCGGGTTCGGAGCGGGAGTTCGGGCGGGAATCAGCCTCGACCGATAAATCGGCCCAGCGAAACCTTAAGAGAGGCTTCTTCAGGTTTCTCATCGTGCATCACGCCGCCGAGCAGTGTGTCGTAAGGCGACGACTCTGTACTGACAGCCGGAGTGACGGTAAAAAGAATCGTGTCGTCGGCTCCTGTTTCCTTGCACCGCAGTGCCTGCTCAATAACTTCTTTCACCGTGTACATGGCGTGAGGTGAAAGCACGATGCCTTCAGAGCGGGTGAATATAAGCCCGGCACTGTACGACTCGATCTGCCCATGGGCGATGGCTTCGATCAGTTTTTCTTTGAACATGGCAGAAACAATCGGGGCTACGCCGTGGTATCGCATGGCTCCGGCCAGCACGCCGGGAGGCGAGTATTCACGGCCCAACGTGTACATCGGAACCTGCGGCATCAGCCCCGCAGCGTCGGCCGACTCCTCGGTATATACACCACGAGTAAGACTCGGTGTCGATGATTCCTCAACCGCCACGAAGCGTGTATTCCGACCCTGAATGCGAGCCGGAACAAACGGCGCAATTAGACCGCCAAAGTGAGACCCTGCGCCGATAGAACCAATCACATGATCGGGAGCTTCGTCGACCGCGGCGAGCTGTCGTTGCGCTTCGAGCCCAACGATTGTCTGGTGGATTAGCGTGTTGCCCATCAGAGTAGGAATCGCAAACTTCACATCGGGGTCAACGGTCGCTTCTTCATATGCCTCGGCGAGAGCAGTGGCGATCGAGCCCGAAGCTGAGCCCCCTTTTTTCAACTGGAACTTTCCGACACGCGTATTTTCCGACGGACTCGCCTGCACATCGACGCCCCAAACCCGACCATATGCATCGCCCCAGGCATGCTCCGAATCGGGTTTGCGCACGCTGTAGATTCTGCTTTTCAGTCCAAACAATGCCGTAGCGTGACCCATAGCGCTGATCCACACCCCGCCTGCCCCACCGCTTACGATCCCCTCGGCTCCGGCCTTCTTCGTGTAAAACGCCTGCGGTATCGCAGTGTTCGATTCGTACGACCCGCTCGGGCTTCCGCCTTCAACCTTGTAAAACAGTTTTGCTGGTGTGCCTAATTCTTTTTCCAGTGCCGTAGCCCTGAACATGGGCGTTGGTCGCCACTGCTGGTACGCCTCTCGAACCTCTTTGGGAATCTTGAAAGTACGACTCCGGGCGTTGAGTTCCTGCTCAATGATTTCACGAGGGAGCAACGGAGCCAGTTCGCGAGCAGTGATCGGATAGCCCGAAGGCGACATCATCGGTGGCACTCGGAACGGTAGATCGGCCTCTACGTTGTACCAGCGAGACGGCATTTCTCGAGGATTCAGCGTAATTCGATTTCCTGTAACTGTTGCCATCCGGGTGTTCGTCCTTATTTAGTGCGCCTGTTTCGAATCGCGACTTCGAATTCTGCATGAGCATGGAAACGCAAAGGTTATCGCGAACGTGCGCTACACAGCAGATCGAATCTCACAAGGTTCCATTTGCGAAAGTTTCCCAGCTTTCTCTGCGGGCGCCGTCACTCTGGCATTCTGGCAGTTGGGTTTGAACTCATGGTTTTTTCTGGGCGACAGTACAATCCATGTGACTGCGTCTCGCGTGCGGGTTCATTACGCAAGACGCAACAAAAAGACCTGCAACAAACCTACAAATATCAGCGTGGAAGTACATGAATCGTCGAGTTATTAACACCTCGAAACTCGGAATCCTGGTTCTAGCAATCGCAATGACTGCCCTCGTCATTACGGCCTGCAGCGGCGATGGCGACGAGGATGACATCACGACCCCGATTCCTACCGGTCAACAGGGGGACACCGGCAAGCAAGGCTCTGCTGGATCGACAGGGCTTCAGGGATTCCCGGGGCCGGCTGGTCCCGAAGGTGATAGAGGTCCTGCTGGTGCAACCGGTACAACCGGTACAGCCGGTGCCGACGGTGCCGACGGTGCCGACGGTGCCGACGGTGCCGACGGCAAATCAGGCATTCTCACGATTGGACCGGGTCTTACGACGGAGGGTTCGATCGAAGGTGATGTCGCCTTTATCGATTTTGCAGGATCGGGCGAAGCCGACACCGTTGCCAGAAGTGACCACGACCACGATTCCGACTACTACACAGATCTAGAACTCTCATCAGGGAACGCTGACGTGGCGTGGAGTTCTCTTACAGGCGTGCCCGGTGATTTAAGTTCAGGCGGTGCAGCGGCATCGGTCGATTGGGACAACATTCAGAATCGCCCAGCGGGGCTGGACGATGGCGATGACGGGCTAACTTCAGTCGAATGGAACGAGATAGAGAATCGCCCAGGCGAACTGAACACCACTCTCGGCGGGATGACCTGCGCATCGAATGAAATACCGATTTTCAACAGCTCGACTTGGGTATGTGGCGATGCTGGACCATCGGTTGGCGACTATGCAATATCGAGCCAGTCTTGCGGACCGGGACTTGTTGCTACGGGTGTCGATGGAACCGGAAATCTCGTTTGCACAACGCTTACAACGAGCGACACAGTACCGTTCCAGCGAGGCAAACACCTGATCACAACGCTTGCGATAGGGCCGGGTGAGGCAGGGCTTTGGAACTCGGTGACTATTGGTGACGACGGTCTGCCCGTTATTGCGTACGAAGCGGATGAATCTCTGTATCTGGCGCAATGTGACGATGTCGCCTGCACTTCTATAACCCCGTCGCTCGTCGAAGCAACTGGCACCGGCGGTCTTTACGCATCAGTGGTTATCGGCACCGACGGATTGCCTTTGATCGCCTACCGCGAATCGCTGAATGCAAACATGAAAATTGCCCACTGCCAGACACCTGGCTGCGCAACGAGTTCGACAACGATTATCGAAAGCTCAGGCGATGTCGGATCATATGCTTCGATAGCTATCGGCACCGACGGGCTCGGAATTGTCAGCTACTACGACGCGACAAACAGCAATCTAAAAGTTGCTCATTGCAACAACACCGCGTGTACGTCGGCTGATCTGGTCACCGTTGATAGTGCTGGTAACGTTGGCCAGCACACATCGATTACGATTGGCAGCGATGGCTTCCCACTGATCAGTTACTACGATTTCGGTGAAGCTTCCCTGAAAGTTGCCCACTGTTCAACTATTACCTGCTCTGTGAGCACGGTGGAACTGGTCGACGCTCCGGGCGATGTTGGCAGGAGTACTTCGATCATTATTGGGATCGATGGGAAAGGACTGATTAGCTACTTCAACGTAACGAGTAACGACTTGAAGATGGCTCATTGCTCGAACGTGTCGTGTTCATCTTCGACCACAGCTTCAGCAGTGACGAGTGGCGGTGTTGGCAACTGGAACTCGCTGACTCTTGGAATCGATGGGCGAGCGATCATTAGCTACTACGATTCGTTCAACGGTTCGCTCGAAGTAGCTCATTGCGATGACATTGCGTGTACATCTGCAACCGGGGTAGACGTTGATACCGCCGGCCATGTTGGCCAGCACAGTTCGATAACAATCGGTGCCGACGGCCTGCCGCTGGTTATCTATCACGATGTAACTTCTCGCAACCTCAAAGCAGTTCACTGTTCGAACGCTAGGTGCATGCCGAACGTCAGGAACAGGTAAATAAAGGTGAGCGCTTAGTTTGCCGATTTCCATGAGGGCTTTCGAACGCGCCGATCTCGATATTGCCGTTGCGGCATGGCAACCGATTTTTGCTTCGTCCAAAGAAATCGTCGGCGAAGAGCTGTTCGAATTTATTCACCCCGACCCTGATGCCAACAAACGCGCCCGTGTAACAGGTGCGTGCCATGACGAAGACCCGAGACAGGTTTGAGTAGCCGAACTAAACAGCAACGAAAAACACGCGACCAAGGGCGAAAGCCCGCCCGGAGCTAACGTTGTCGACTTTATAATCGTCCACATGTATCACGATAGGAAAGTGGCCGAAATCGGCAACAACGCAGTGGCTCCTGCATTCCATGGCCGGGGCGTGCGCAGATGTACGCCTTTGTTCTTGAGCGTATGAGAGAGGCGGGTGCGTGCGCGTTGTCAGCACCGGTGCTGACAATCGCCGCCTTCATTCCCGCCTCTCTCATACGCTCAAGAACAAAGGCGTACATCTGCGCACGCCCCGGCCATGGAATGCAGGAGCCACTGCGTTACCACCAACAACCTCACACCCCCAACCATCACAGCAAAGGCAAGAAAAAGTGCCACTGGCACCCACCTGGCACTGACCTGAGAAGATAGTTGTAGGCGAATTCAGCGTTTTGCCCGATGTGCCACCGCTGGGATATTTTTTGGCGAGTCGAAGAACAGGGAGATATATGGATCAGTTGATGATCGATATCGAAGATAACGAAAACAGCGGCTATTTTCCTATTCAGGTATTCGAGACGCAGAGTGAGCCTCGAACAACCGCGGTCATCACCGTTCCCAGCATTCCGAGCAGCGATGAACCTCACGATGTTGTCGGTTGGTGTTCTGACGGCGGTGGCGGGTCGTGTGAAGTGACTGCCGTGGTGGTCGGAGATTCGGGATCTGGGCAGGCATTATTGATTCATGGAGGGGACTATGGAGTGCGGTTACGGCCTTCAGAATCGGACTCTCCATGGTCGCTTGAGGCTGGTGACCAGATTGGCGAGCCGTACTTATTGCTACAGACATCCATAAAACTAACTTTTTCGTAATAAACTTGTCGCGTTTTTACCTCGCCCTAATTGCCCGCCGAACTGTTGACACTGAAAAATGCCTCGTGATAGTTTTCACTTGCGCTACTTTTGAAGGGCGGCTGCCCTGCGTTCGCGTTCGCGTTTAGTCCTTCGTGTTTTTATCACTTCGGGAGCTTAGTCAACAGGGTATGGATCCTAAACCGCTAACCACGGCCGAATGGGCTGAAGTAGGCATGGCACTTAAGTTCCTGTGGCTTGCGCTGGGCTTTGCCCTTGTAGCAGGGCCGTCGCTCCTTACTGCTCACGCAATTATCCCTTCGATTGTCGACACCAAAACTGTCGCAGCCAAGTGGTCAAAATTACGCGCACCCCTCTACGTAGTCGGCATCATTTGCGTCATCGGTATTTTTGCATCGTTCTACATGGCGTCAGAAAACACCGATTTCTTGCACAGAATTTATTCACGGTGGTGGCAGTAAGCACTGCCCCATCCTTACTCACGTTAGTAGCTAGTTTCGGCTAGCAAGGACTGGAAAGAACGCTTGGCGTCGGAAAACGATAACTCGAACTCCAAATCGTCATCTTTACCCAAGATGCTCGTGCCGGTATTGGCTATTGGTGGCCTCGGCGTAATGGCGGTCATGGGTGTAGTAGCAGCGTTCATCATTACGGGTTGGATCGGTCAGCCGGTCCCCGTCTTGGGATTCGAACAGACCTTCGACCAGCCGATCGACTTCCCCCACACAGTTCACGCCTCACTGCTTCCCCTCGATCGAGTCGCAGCCGATGGAGAGAAGATGGACGGTCTCGGGCTCGACTGCACCTTCTGCCACCGAACCGTAACCACTCAGGCGAACGCTGGAATTCCGCCGGTGGGTTTCTGCGCAACCTGTCATCAGGTGATCGGTGCCGCAGACAACGTCCAGATCAACCTTCTTCGTGACGCTGCCGATATCATCGGCGACGACGGCACCGAGCCGGTCAACTGGAAGCGAGTGCACCGCCTACCCGACCATGTTCGATTCGTTCACGAACCACATATTCGATATCTCACTCAAAACCCGTCTGAAGTCACAGGCACCACAGACGGAGTTACTCAAGGCGCTGCCGGCGTTTGCTCAACCTGCCACGGAAACGTCGCAGCTATGCAGCAGGTCGAGCAGGTTGAATCTCTCAAAATGGGCCAGTGTGTCGATTGCCACCGTGACAACGGTGCACCGACCGACTGTGTAGCCTGCCACCACTAAGGAATACCGGAACTTAATTACACGGGTTTGAACCCAGTCCCAGCAATAGAAACTGCGACAACAGGAACAACACTGACCAGATGAAGCTAAATCGACGAGAATTCCTAGCGCTTACCGGTAAGACGGCTGCAGGAGCTGTGATATTCGCAGCCTGTGGACTACCTGAGCGCGAGCTAATTGTTCAGAGTCCTGTAGACCTCCCGGAAGATCTGGTTCGAGGTGAAGACGCCTGGTACGCCACTTCGATGGGCGATTTCACAAACGGCGATGGCGTGCTGGTTCGAGTCATGCAGGGACGTGCTAAGAAAATCGAAGGCAACCCCGACCACCCGGTAAACCGCGGCAAGGCGACGGCTCGATACGATGCCCCCTTGCAGCTGCTCTACCACCCCGACCGTATTCCGGAACCACAAATCCGCTACTCGAAGTCTGGAAACCTGGTAGGCATTAGCTGGGATCAGGCCGACACTCGCTTCCAGGAAGCGCTGAAGAACGCCAATGGTTCGCTGACTGTTGTCACGAACCCGCTTCGAGGTCATCTCGGTAGCGTGGCTAGCAAATTTGCCGCTCAATATTCTGGCAAGCACATGGCGTTCGATTCGACCGAGCAGGGCGTGCTTCATGGCGCTGTGAAATCGGTTTTCGGCCACGACCAGCTCCCAACATTTGATATTGCAAACGCACAGACGGTGCTTTCGTTTGGTGCCGACTGGCTCGGCACGTGGGGTTCACCCGCACAGTTTGGCGTGAAGTACGGTGAGTTCCGAAGTCAAAGCGACCGTGGATACTTCATTCACGCAGAACCTCGTATGTCGCTAACTGCCGCAGCTGCCGATCTCTGGCTTGCTCCTCGACCCGGTACCGAAGGCGACCTCGCACTGGGTATCGCTCGGGTTATCACCACCACTGCAGGTCTTGCCGGCCAAGACAACATCGATGCGTTCAACGCAGCCGTACCTGGCGGCCTAAATGACTACGGCATTGTTGATGTTGCAAACCGCACTGGCGTATCGATCGACCGCATCGAGAAGGCTGCACGGCACTTCGCCGAGCACACACCTTCAGTTGCGTTCGGTGGCGGTTCAGCCGGTGCTCACACCAACGGTAGTTTCAACCTCGGTGCGATCTACGCACTGAACCTGCTGGTCGGCGCTGTCGATGCCAGAGGCGGTATTACAGCCAACCCATCTTCAGCACTCAAAGATATTCCCGCTTCAGCAACCGGTGCTTCGTTTGAAGCATGGGAAGCTGAACTCGCACAGTGGCGTGCCGGCAACGTTGAAACCGTCATCATTCGTGGTGCCAATCTCGTTTACGGAATGCCTAACTCGGTAAACGTCAGGGAAGCGCTTTCGCATGTACCTAACGTTATTGCTTTCGGCACGGTTCTTGACGACACGATGGACCTCGCTGACCTCGTACTTCCCGAGCAGATGTTCCTCGAAGCATGGGGCACCGACATTCCAGAGCCAGGACCTGGCTATCAGGTTGTTGGCACACAGCAGCCGGTTGTCGGCCCAACTATTTCTCGGGAGGAAGCTGGCCTCATCAGCGATGCTCGCGGATTCGGCGACACCCTTCTGGCGATGTCAGACGGATCGTACGGTTCCAGCATGGAACGATTGGTCAAAGGCGCGCTTTCCGATCTACACAGCACGGGCAGTGGTTCGGTTTCTGCATCAACTGCAACTCTGTTTACCAACGGCGCACTCCAACGCGGCGGCTGGTGGGATACGAGCAAGGGTGGATCGAGCAAAGTCGGTAAAATTGGCGGCTCAGCTGCAACCCCAGAGTTCTCCGCAACCGATTCTCTGGGTAAAGGCGACGATTTCACTCTGATACCGTTCCAGTCGAACTCTCTGGGTGATGGTCGATTAGCCGCTACCCCATGGGCACAGCAGACGCCCGATCCTATTTCATCGGCTTCATGGTCGACCTGGGCAGAGATCAATAGCGAACAGGCTAAAGAACTCGGAATCAAAGAAGGCGATGTCCTTCTGATTCGTTCAACCTCAGGTGAGATCGAAGTTCTCGCTTACCCGCACCCCGGCGTTCGACCCGACGTGATCGGTATCCCGATCGGTCAGGGTCACCACGAAAGTGGTCGATACGCCGAAGATCGCGGGTCAAATGTCCTTTCTATTCTCGTCGACGAGAAAGATACTGAAACCGGCGCGCTGGCATGGGCTGCAACTCGAGTTCGAGTACAGCGTGCTGGTCGCCGAGTGAAGGTTCCGAAGTTCGAAGGTAACGTTGAGGCCCGACAAGTCGAGCCAGGTGTTCCGATTCTGGTTGTTGGTGTTGGTGAAACTGCCCATGATGCGCAAGAGGCGAACCACCACCTGTATCAGCAGCAATTCCTTGGCGGAGACGATGAGTAATATGCAGTACCAGTACGGCCAGAAAATAAAGGCAGTTGCCCTATGACAATAGCGAGCTTCGGTAGTCACAACTGGGGTATGGTTGTCGATGTAGATAAGTGCATCGGTTGCAACGCATGTGTTATTGCCTGCCAGGCAGAAAACAACATCCCCATCAACACGCAGGATCGTGTTGAGCGAGCTCGTTCGATCTCGTGGATCCGTGTTGAGCGTTACTGGGAAGGCGACTTCCCCGATGCAAAAGCACGGTTCATTCCAATTATGTGTCAGCACTGTGAAAACGCACCGTGCGAACCTGTTTGCCCTGTTTACGCCACGTATCACAACTCTGAAGGAAACAACGTTCAGGTCTACAACCGTTGTGTGGGTACCCGGTACTGCGCAAACGCTTGCCCTTACATTGTTCGATTCTTCAACTTCTGGGAACCAGTATGGCCGGAGTCGCTCCGTAACCACCTGAACCCCGATGTAACCATCCGAAGTCGTGGAATCATGGAAAAGTGCAGCTTCTGCGTGCACCGAATTCGCCGTGAATCACGCAAGGCCCGAAGTGAAGGTCATGAAATTGTCGACGGAGCAATTCAGACAGCATGTTCATCGGCTTGCCCGACGACTGCACTAAACTTCGGTAACTTCAATGACCCGAATAGCAAGGTGTCGAAGATGAGGGACGACCAGCGCCACTACACGCTGCTCGACCAGTTCGCCACCGACCCCAACGTTATCTACCTGGCACAGATCGATGCTGACAAGAAGGTCGGCGTAGGAGAAGCTGCAACGCATGGCTAGTGAAACTGTGGCAGCAGGCCACGAAGCCACCGACCATCACGCACCGCCGCCTCAGGTGGCCGCTGAAGTGATTGCACGAGAACTGGTCGCCACCACAATAGGTGCAAGCGGCAGGTTCAAGGCGTGGGCGTGGATTCTGGGCGCTCTTTCAATCGCCGGTATCGTTGCGCTCATTCTGAAATTCATTGACCAAGGCGACGACTCCACCAAGTGGGGTTACGTTGCAGCAATGGTGTCGTTCCTGCTTTCCGTAGCCGGCGGCGCACCAATGGTGTCAATGGCTCCTGTTGTGGCGAAGGCAAACTGGGTGCGACCTGTTACGCGTATCGCTTCGATATTCTCGTTCGCCGGTATCGCAACTGTCATCATGCTTATCCCACTGGTGGCCATCCTGCCACCGCTGGTAACAGAAGGTGCTCGACGACGTACCGTCTGGTACATCGCTCCCGACTACTCACCACACTTCTGGACGACTCTCGGACTTGTGCTTCTGTTGCTCACCGGCATCATGTTGTTCTACTCCGCAGCATTGCCTGACTTTGCATCGATGCGTGACCACTCGACTGGCTGGCGTCAGCGTTTGGGTAAACGACTCGCTCGCGGATGGGTTGGCACGGACGTTCAGTGGCGGACGCTGCGCATGCGTATCGGCATGTTCGGAACGTTCTACTTCCTGATCCTCGTATTTGTAAACTTCCTGATCTCAACCGACTTCGGGCAGAGTTTGGTTCCGGGATGGCGTGACGCTATCTTCCCGATGTACCACACGGTTTCTGGCTTCCAGGCCGGTGTAGCAGCTGTGGTTATCGCCCTCTACTTCTCACGTAAGTACATGAAGCTTGAAAAGTACGTGCACCTCGACGCCTTCTGGTCGTTGGGTCGACTCTTGTTCGCCCTAACACTTCTCTGGATTTATTTCTTCTACTCTTCATTCATTGTGTTCTGGTACGGCAGGTCGGCAAACGACATCGCCACGCTGGAGCTTTTGATCAAGGGCCCGATGATTTACGCCTTCATCGGCGGGCTCGTACTCATGTGGTTTGTTCCGTGGTGGATTCTCATCTGGAACAAGGTGCGTCGCGGTACCGGGGCGATGGTTGTCGGCTCGTTCATCATTCTTATTGGCCTGCTTCTCGACCGTATCCGCACATTTGTTCCTGCGTGGTCGGTTCCGCCGGAACGGATTCACGAGAAGTGGCTCACTGTAATTCCAGACACTTACTGGCCGACCGTCTTTGACGTTCTCATCATCGTCGGTGGTATTTCCATGGTTGCCGTGATCGTGATGCTCATGACGCGTGTAATCCCGGTCCTGTCGGTATGGCAGGTTCAGGAATTCAACCTTCTCGCAAAACCAATCAAATACATAAAGGGCCATGCAACACTGGTCGCAAAACCGGACTAATTTCAGTAACAAATTGCGCACGTCTGTCATGATTTGGCAGACAACTACAGGTAACTAACTAACAGATGCAACAGCGACGAGAACTAGATCAGGTCTACACCAACCGTAAGCTCCTTAACGGTCAGTTAGACACGCCCAAGTGGTGGCTGCCTACGGTAGTCACTCTGGGTCTCATAGTGATGATTGGTATCGCCGTCATCTTGGTGATGGTCAACAAGGGTCTTGGCGTAACGGGTCTTGCACGACCGGTTTACTGGGGCCTGTTCATCACCACGTTCGTTTTCTGGGTTGGTATCTCTCACGCTGGAATCATGATTTCAGCCATTCTTCGCCTTACTCAGGCTGAATGGCGCCGACCGGTAACGAGAGCTGCAGAACTTCTAACGGTGTTCTCGCTGCTCACTGCTCTTGTGTTCCCGCTGATTCACGCAGGTCGCCCATGGCGCATCGCTTACTGGATCATGCCCTATGACGTTGCTCGTGGTATCTACCCGAACATCAGGTCGCCACTCATCATGGACCCGGTGGCAATTGGCACGTACCTGACGGGTTCAACCCTGTTCCTGTACATCGCTCTGCTACCCGACCTCGGCAACTTGCGTGACCGCACAACTGGTTGGCGCAATGCCATGTACACCGTTCTGTCGCTCGGCTGGAGAGGCAACCCTCGACAGTGGAAGATGCAGACCGTTGGTGGAATTCTTCTTTCAGCGTTGATGCTCCCGATTTTCGTTTCGGTTCACTCAATCGTTTCGTGGGACTTCGCAATCGCCTCGGCGGTTGAAGGTTGGCACTCAACTATCTTTGCGCCCTACTTCGTTATCGGCGCTGTGCACTCTGGTGTATCGGCTGTGGTGACGATGATGGCTTTGATGCGATGGCTGTGGAAGTGGGACGATTTCATTCGCCCAGAACACTTCGACGCACTCGCACGACTACTTATTGTTGTTGCAACAGGGTGGCTCGGGTTCACGTTCCTCGAACTGACCTTCGCCCTGTACGGACAGGATGCCCCGGAAATCGCTCTGCGCGAAATGCAAATGTTCCAGTGGCCATGGAACGGGCTGTTCATTCTGTTCTTCCTGACCGCATATGCGATTCCAGTGCCCATGTGGCTGTTCAAGAGGGTTCGTACGAACATCGCTTTGATGTTCTGGACGTCGATCCTCGTGAACATCGGCATGTGGCTCGAGCGATTCCTGATTATCGTGCCCGGTCTGGCACGCAGGACGCCGTTTGTGTACACATGGGAAGCGTACCGCCCAAGCCCGGTTGAATGGACTATCTTCATTTGGTCGTTTGCATGGGTTACGTTCCTGATGCTGCTATTTTCAAAGTTCTTCCCACTCGTACCGTTGTTCGAGCAGAAGGAGAGCCAGGTATTTACTGATGATGTAATGATTGGCCGGGCAAAAGTTCCGGCAATCGTTAGGGAAGCTGACTAGAGGACGTTCTGATGAGCACGCAAAGTATTCTTGGTCTGTTTCAGCAGCCCGAACCCGCCGCAGATGCGATGGACGGGTTGAAGGAAGCTGGATTTGAACTCGGCACATTCGATGTGCTGACAGGCACTCCATACCCGGAGGGTGCGTTTGGGGAACATGTCCCGCAGCACCGTCTGTTCCGCTACCCCGCGTTCGGAGCAATCATCGGTTTCACGCTGTCGATATTCCTGACATCGGTAACCCAGCTTGCGTACCCCATGGTCACCGGTGGTAAGCCGATCCTCTCGCTCTTCGCAATGCTGATCATCATGTACGAAATGACGATGCTCTCCGGCGTTATTGCCACCGTTGTGGGAATCGTCATCGAATCCCGACTCCCCAACATGAAGCCGGGAATTTACGACACTCGAATTACCGAGGGTTGGATTGGCGTAGTAGTTACATTCGACGACGATTCGAAAGTCGCCGACGCCGAGGGCGTGCTCAATAGGGCAGGCGCTTTGGAGATCAAACACGCCTAATGACTGCGTTTCCAGCAAATATTAAATCAATGCTTACACGTCGTTTCGCACTCATAGCCGGCATGTTGATGCTGGCAAGCGTTACTGTCTCTGCCTGTGCGGTTCAGGAAACCAACACCTACCCGGTCGAGATATTCTCTGAAATGCACTACGCACAGTCGTTCCGCATGCAAGAACCGCCCCGTCTCGCCCCTCCGGCAGACTCGGTGGTCTTCGTATCGGCCGGTGATGCAAGTCAGGTCTTGGACGTGCCTGACAAGCGTGAGCGAAAGTACGACCCTGCGGTTGCTGGCAACCTGTACCGAGTCAACTGCTCGGTGTGCCACGGCGATTTGGGCGATGGTGAAGGCAAGGCGAAACGACACCTGATCTCAGATGAAAGTTTCTACGCAATAACCAACGGCACCGCTTACGGAGCACCGCCTAGCCTGATTGATTCGAAACTCGAACAAGACGTTATGGTTTCATTCGTCACTTCTGGTGCGATCGTCATGCCGTCCTTTGGGAAGCTACTTCCAGAAGAAGACATCAGGGACATAGTGAACTACATCTTCGATTCGGAAAACGGCCTTAGGTAGTAAACCGATTCGCAATTGTTCAGAGTGCGGCACGTTGCCGCACTGTTCTTTATTCCCCTTTATTTTGGGGTGACCCTGCACGGGGAAAGTAAAGTTATGGCATCCCGGTTCCCGTTCGTATTGAGCGGATCGCGTGCGCTTCCCAACAACTCGGCTCTGCTCGTCGTGGCGGCTTTGTTCTTGATTATTTTCGCCTCAGCCATTGGCTGTATTCGAGAAGAAGACATCACCCTTGAACAACGTGCCCATCAGCTGGCGGCTCAACTTATGTGCCCGGTTTGTGATGGCCAAACGATCGATGGCTCAAGCGCTCAGATTTCTCAAGATATGAGACTGAAAGTTCGCGAGCTGCTTGATGAAGGCCAGACAAACGCCGAAATAAAAGATTACTTCGTACTGCGATACGGCGAGGATATTCTTGCGGCACCCGAAGGCAGCGGGTTCAACCTGCTCGCGTGGGTGGTGCCAGTGTTCATCGTGTTTGGCGGAATCGGAATCGCTTTGGTAGCGATCAAAAACATGCGAAAAGCCGGTATTCAGGCGAAGAGTTCGCCTCTGCCAGCACAGAAAAACGGTGATTTATCGGATTTTCTAGCGCAGGTAGATCGTGATTTAAGCGGGCCGCCTGATTCGTTGACCTCAGATCAAGATCCGAAATCCCCAAGTCCGGCCAATCAAAACGAAGAGGCGAACTTCTGATGGCCGATCTCGGAGTAATGGCGCTGCTTTTGGGCATGGCGTTAAGTGCATATTCGGTCGTCGGCTCCGTTGTCGGCGAAAAAATCGGCATGGCCGAACTTATGGTGAGCGCAAGACGTGCGATGTACATGACCCTCGCAGCAGCAACCGTGGCGTCGGCCGCACTCGTCAACGCCTTCGTGCAGAACGACTTTTCCATCAAGTACGTTGCCGATCACTCGAACTCGCTTATGGATCGGGCATTCGTGTGGGTGGCCTTCTATTCAGGTAACGAAGGCTCACTCCTCTACATACTGCTCGTGCTGACGCTCATCTCGGTAATTTCTATCTGGTTCGCACCAAAACGACTCGCCCGCAGCATGCCCTGGACGATCGCCATTCTGGCAGCCATTCAACTCTTCTACTTCGGAGTACTGGCGTTTGTTGCAAGCCCGTTCGAGTTGCTCGATACCGTTCCGCTCGACGGACGAGGCATCAACCCCCTCCTCACTCACCCCGGCATGTTCAGCCACCCGCCTCTGCTCATGGGCGGACTCATTGCGATAACAATCCCTTTTGCATTTATTTCGGGAGCCTTGCTGGCAGGAAACTACGGTGACGACTGGATCGACGTTGCGAGGGTGTTGGCAATCATCGCCTGGGGCGTACTCGGTGCGGGGATGCTGCTCGGCGCCTGGTGGGCGTACACAATTCTCGGGTGGGGCGGTTACTGGGCCTGGGACCCTATCGAAAACGTGGCGTTAATGCCGTGGCTGGTGCTGACGGCGTTTATTCATTCGATCATGGTTCAAAAACGCCGTGGCTTGTTCCGGATGTGGAACGTTGCGCTGCTGAACATAGCGTTCGTGCTGGCTCAGCTCGGAATGTTTATCAACCGTGGCGGACCGGTGGTAAGCGTTCACTCGTTCGCGGCTTCAACGCTCGGCATAATTTTCATGATATTTATGCTCGTGAGTTTGCTATTTGCCTTCGGATTGTTCCTATGGCGAATGCCGCATCTGAAATCGGATCGCGTAATGGAATCGTTCATGTCTCGCGAATCGGCGTTCCTGGTGAACAACTTCCTGTTCCTCGCAGTCATGGCCGTGACCCTGTGGGGCGTCCTGTTCCCCCTCTTCTCCGATCTCGCACGCGACGTGTCGGTAAGCGTCGCTGCACCCTACTTCGATCGCGCCAACGGTCCAGTGTTGCTCGGGATCGTCGTGATGATGGGCATTGGTCCGTTGCTGCCATGGCGTAAGGCTTCGGCTCGATCGCTAAAACAGTGGTTCATCTGGCCAACCCTAACCGGCGCTGTGACGATAGGCACATTGCTGGCACTTGGGGTGGATCGGCCGATAGCTATCTTTGCATTTGGAGTCGTGGCATTTGTGGCTGCTTCGATCCTTGAAGAATGGTGGCGAGGAACCGCGGCACGTCACAGGTCAGGCGATAACTGGGCGATGTCGTGGTGGAGACTAGTAAACGGCAATCGACCTCGTCATGGCGGCTACATCGTGCACATTTCGATACTCATGCTCGGACTGGGCATCATCGGTACGAACTTCTACCAACAACGCACAGATGGCGCACTGGAGCTAGGCCAGAGTCTTGTGATCGACAACTACCGAATCGAGTACGTCGATAACGGGAGTTCGAATCGACCAGACCGAATAGCGCAGTGGGCGGAGATGTCGGTGTACCGGATCGATGAGGATGATTACGTCGTAGAGTTCGAAACTGCGCGTGCCGACGGCGCAACAGGTTTCACGCTCGAAGACAGCTCGATGAGAGCAAACGACGAGCTGTTAGGGGGAATCGAACCGTGGCACGGTTTCTACGTCGATTTCAACATGGCGTCAGTGCGTTCAGGCATCAGATCAACAATAGTTGAAGACCTCTACGTGATCCCGCGTGATTTTCTGGCTGACGGTCGAGTGTCGCTTGCTGTGAGTATTAACCCGCTGGCATGGTGGTTGTGGGCATCGGGGCCATTTTTCATAATTGGCACTATGGTTGCTCTATGGCCGCAAGCTGCGGTGGAACGCAGACCAACCATGAAGAAAATTCAAGCAAGCGCGGAGGGCGAAAACTGATGCCAATTGTCATCGGAACGCTGCTCGCACTGGCCGCTATAGCAGTGATCGCGTACCCGTTTTTGGGGCGAACTCGTTACAGGCTCGTCTCAGAAACTTTCGTAACCCGCGAAAAACTTCGAGCGGAGCGTCTTCGGATTTATCGCAAAATAAGTGACATAGAAGCCGACTTCACGTCGGGCGATCTTACGGAAGTCGATTACCAGCAGCAGCGAGACCTGCTACGAATTTCGGCTGCTGAAATATTAAGAGAAGAAGCCGGCTCGAAATCTAGCCGGGCCGAACGCGACCAAGAACTAGAAAAAGAAATATCACGTTTACGAGAAAAGACCGCCCAATCACCCGAGGGCGGGGACACCTTGTAATGAACTCCCGATTTCCAATTACCAAGAAAAATATCTCGATTTCTCTCCGGCTACGACTGCTGGCCATCACAGCGATTACCGTTCTTGCCATCACGTTCCCCACTCCGTTTCTACAGGGCGGGCTTCACGTAGCGAGTGCCCAGGCACCTGCCGACGAAATTATCGGCATAGTAGTGAACGGCACCGATGGCGGGTCTGTGCCCACCGACATGGAAGTGCTGTTGATGTCGATCGATCTGTCAACGAACCAGATCATCCCGTCTTCATCGACGGTCGTCGATGAAGACGGGATTTTCCGATTCCGCGGCCTGTTATCAGATCCCGGGCTCAGCTATCGAGTTGTTGCAGACTCCGGTATCTACACTCCCTCGGTCGATATGGCTAATCAGGAAAACTGGGGCAATGTTCAGCTAACCATATACGACGACACCACTTCTCTCGAAGACATCACTCTTAGTTCCTACGTGATGATGATCCCCACGATCGACGCTCGAACTCGCCAGCTGGGTGTTCTTTCCGTTATCAATGTCGATAACAGGAGTGACCGAATTTGGATTCCAAATATCGACGATCCGAACCTCACCGGTCTGGATCTGCTCCGATTCAACCTGCCTGATGGCTTCACCGATCTTTCTATCGAGTCGGAGCTTCCGACAGGAAATATTCTTGAAATAAACTCCGGGTTTGCGATGACGAACCCAATCCCACCGGGTGAAGCGGCAATTCTGATCAGCTACATCATTTCCTATGAAGCTGATGGATTCGAGTTCGGCTTGAAGATGCCTTACGGCGTCGACAAGGTTCGCATGCTGCTCCCCGATGGCGGCGGCTCGATTACGGGTAACGGGCTTGGCGGAATCGAATCAGTCGTGGTTGCCGAAAGCGTCTTCAACTCTGTTGAGGGAATTAACTACGCCGTTGACGATGTGCTCAACATGGTCTTCTCTGAACTGCCTCAGCCAACGGCCCTTCAGTCGTTGTCCGAATTCTTCAAAGGCAGAACGTACGTGATCGTCATCATCTGGATAGTCGGACTCGCACTACTCGGAATTCTTGGTTGCGCACTCTATTCGTCACGACGCAAAAAATCTGATCCGAATAGCGATAACGATGATGTTCAGACGAATCGTTCCGACATCATCGCCGGGATCGCATCGCTCGATGAGGAGTTCGAGGCGGGTAAAATCGAAGAAGATGATTACAACGATCAGCGGGATGAGCTTAAGCGGCTGGCGTTGGACGTAGGCGACGATGCTGACGCTGAATCTGCCGATGCGGAAAAATTTACCTTCGATCCTAAAGAATCGGATAAGTAGTCGTGGGCCAGAGGCGCCAGGTTTCAATTGGGGTTGGAATACCAGTTCTGCTCGTTCTGGCGCTGTTCGCCTGGGGTGTAGTTCAGAACGATGGCGCAACCGGTCGCCCCGGCGTCAACGATAACTTCGGCGAGGTCGGGTTATCGGTCGAGCCGTTTTCTGATTTTGAACTGACCACACTCGATGGCGATGTGATTTCGATCGAAGACTTTCGAGGCAAAATTGTTGTCGTCGACTTCTGGTCATCGTGGTGTGCACCCTGCCGCGCTGAAGGCCCAGTTCTCGCCGAAACCTACAAGAAGTGGCGAGATCGTGACGTTGAATTCATCGGCGTTGCGATTTGGGACTCGGAAGAGCCTGTGCGAGATTTCATTGAATTTCACGGCATCGAGTATGTAAACGGGATCGATCCTAACGGACAGATTTCTGTCAACTTTGGCGTGAGCGGGATTCCGGAAAAGTTCTTCATTAACCCTGATGGCGAAATAGTTCGCAAAATCATTGGGCCCAACACCAGGAACACGCTCGACGGCATTCTGACTGAGATGACCGACGAGATGCTCGGGATTACTTCGGCGGGTTAGTTAGTCGGTACACCCGATTCCCAACTCGTAGCTCTCGATGACTCGCAAACAACTCTCGAATTGTCATGCTGAACTTGATTCAGTATCTATTCCACGCGGGTACAACGTTCAGTCCGAGCGTCAACGTCCTGGCGAATACACCGCCAGGCGCAACACACCGACCTAGTTCATTCGGATTCCACCGTCGACATTCAAAGCCTGGCCTGTGATCGAGCGGGCTCTGTCGGAAGCGAGGAATGCAACTGCTTTACCAATGTCTTCTGGGGTCTGTTCACGCCCCAGCGGAACCGACTCAGAAACTGTTTGTTGGAAAATCTGTCTCGGCGTCATCCCAGCGTTTTGCTCGTCGGTAGCTTTTCTCCACTTGGCGATATCCTGCCAGAGTGGCGTCCAGATCAGTCCGGGGCACACGGCGTTGACGTTTATTCCATGCGAAGCGAGCTTGTACGCCCACGCCTGCGATACATTTATGGCCGCCGCCTTCGAAGCTGCGTAAGAAGCGAATCCCGATCGTCCGACCCTTCCAGAGATCGACGAAATGTTCACTATCTTTCCGTACCCCCGGTCGACCATGTACTTCTCGACCGATTGCGTGCCGTTCACCATTCCATACACGTTCACATCGAACGTTGCCTGCCAGTCTTCAACAAGCGGTTTCTTACGAGTCGTGAAGCCCGAAGAGCCGCCAACTCCAGCATTGTTCACCAGCACATCCAGTTGACCGTACTCTTCGAGGGCAGCTTCGACCATGTCGTCGGTCGACCACTGCTGGGTCACATCTGTCTCGCAGTAGTACGAACGAGTTCCGCCAGCCTTGATTTCGGCGACAACTTCTCGGGCCGATTCCTCGGCCATGTCGGCTATCACCACGTTCGAGCCGAGTGCCGCCAACTCGAGCGCAATGCCGCGCCCTATCCCCCGGGCGCCGCCGGTAACTACAGCTGTTTTTCCTTCGAAATCCATAGTCAAATACATCAAGCGCCTTAGCGCATATAGAAGCCGCCATCGACGTTGAGAGCCTGCCCGGTGATGTTCTTCGCATCGTCAGATACGAAGAACGCGACAGCATCGGCTACGTCTTCAGGGGTCTGTTCTTTTTGCATCGGAATTTTCTCCGCAATCATGGTGTCGAACACCTGTCGCGGGGTCATTCCCTCGTAGGCCGGGACGTCGTGTGCGTAGCGATCGCCAACCTGTTCCCACATCGGGGTCCAGAGAAGTCCGGGGCAGATAGCGTTAACCGTGATGTTGAATCGAGCCAGCTCAAGTGCCGTCGATTGGGTGAGGCTGATGACCGCCGCCTTCGATGCCGAGTAGTGCGACAGTGACGGCCGCCCTTCCCTGCCAGCGACCGACGCAAGATTCACTATCCGACCCGATCGTCTTTTGATCATCTGTTGCTGAAACGCCGAAGTCACGTTCGACATTCCGATCACGTTCACGTGGTAGGTCAGCTTCCAGTCGTCTTCGGTTGAGTGGGAGCGGGTCTGCCATCCCGGTGACCCCGCAATGCCGGCGTTGTTAATCAGGAAATCGGCTGGACCAACAGAATCGATGGTCGCCTGTGCGAGTCCTTCGCAGGCGGCGACGTTCGTGACATCGGTGGTGAAGGCTGAAGAGTTACCGGATATCTCGGCCACTTCGGCTGCAGTGACTTCCGCGGCTTCCTCGTTGATATCCGCGATCATCACGGCAGCACCTTTATCGGCCAATTTGAGCACGATTGCCCGACCGATGCCTGTCGCACCGCCGGTAACCACCGCCACCTGTCCCGTAAAATTCACTACCCACCGCGCTAAATAAAGCCGTTTACGTGCTTAGATTCGGGTAGGGATTATACTTGGATGCGTTTGAAATCGATGTACTCACACTGCGAGTTATGTGCAGGTTTGGTATGCGAACGGGAATGAGTTTTGACAGTTTCTAGAAAACAGGCTCTCGAATACGGGTACAAATTGCTTGAAAAACCTCGTTCTCACTTGAGGGTGGAATTGAATCAGGACAAAAGCGGAGTAACCGTCACGCACAAGGGCCGTGTGCTTACCCGGATGTACCTGAATCGAAGCGGAATGAACGCTGCAGTTGCGATTTCGGAAGCGATGGCAATCAAGCTTCCCGCACTTGGTGGCAGCACCAGCGGCCTAGTTTCTACGGGTCTGTTATACCGGGTGCTTGCGCTCTCACAGCTTGATTTCCGTAACCCCACTTCATACGAGCTTGCAAGCGAGCTTGTTGACGAGGCGATTTCAATGCAACGGGGTGCGAGCACGACCTCTGGTGTGTAGTTTGTTTTCGGGTAGAATTTTGCCCCGCTTGCAGGGCAAATATACAATGTATCTTTTACGTTCAAATTCCTCTGCGCTTAATTAGCTGAAATTCACAAGGAACTTTATTGGTCGAACCTCTGATTTCGACAGCAACAGTTGGGCATATCTTCGGTCCGTATGACGTGACCATCCCGTCGGATCGAGCACACGCTTATGCGACAGCTGTTGGCGGCGAAGAATCGCCCGACTACGGTGATTCGCTTGCCCCAATTCTGATAGTAGCCGCCGCGCTCACCAAATTAATCGAGGACCTCGGCCTGTATGCAGGCGGACTCCAAACGATCCACGCTGGTCAGGAAGTTAGCTGGTCCAGACGGGTGAAGATCGGCGAGCAGGTCGACGCCACAGGAAAGCTGGCTGCCAACTCGATACGGCGCGGAAATCACTTCGCCACGGTAGCGGTTTCGTACACAGATTCCTCAGGAGCCGAAATCGGGACATCCTCGACGACGATTATCGTGAGCGGGGAGGTGTCATCGTGAACACCAACAAAGCCAGTAAGACCGTTGGCGATCAGCTCGCAGGATTCGAGCGCCAGATATCGCAAGAACGAGTCGACGCCTATGCAGAGGCTTCTGGCGATCACAATCCCATACATCTTGATGAGTCGTATGCCACAACAACCCAGTTCGGTACGCGAATCGCCCATGGAATGCTAAGTCTTGCACTCGTCACCGAGATGCTTGCGACATCGTTTCCAAACACCTGGCACTCTGGCGGCAAGTTGAAAGTTCGGTTCACCGCACCGGTGTTCCCGGGCGAAACCGTAGTGACGTATGGCGAGATAACGTCGATCGCTGAAACAGAAAACGGATTGATCGCAACGTGCAACATCGGCTGCAAAAAACCCGATGGTACGGATGCGGTTGCCGGGCGAGCAACCGTGCCGTTGGAATAACATGAAGCAGGGCTTTGACAGCACGGGCCATGAGCCAATCAAACGGATCAAATAATGACGGGTACTCCTGAAGGCATAATTTCAATCGCTCTCGATGCAATGGGCGGCGACCACGGCCCCGTGGTCATGGTTCCAGCAGCATTGAAAGCTATTGGCGAAGGCGGTGTTGCTGTCACACTGGTCGGCGATGCTGAGGCAATTCAGGTAGAGCTAGATAAATACGACACCCCGGAAAAGCAGTTAGCTCAAATCGTTCCTGCCGAAGGCGTTGTCGAAGAAGGCGAAAGCCCTGCCCGCGCTTTCCGCTCGAAGCCCAAAGCTTCGATTTTCGTTTCCGCAGGTGTAGTGAAAATGGGCAAGGCCACCGGGTTTGTGAGCATGGGCTCAACCGGAGCTTCGATTGCTGCGGCAACCGTGATGTACGGCACACTCGACGGAATCGACCGTGGTGCTCTGGGTGGACCGGTAGTCGGCTACTCACCAAACACAATCATCATCGATCTCGGAACGAACGTCGACACCCGCCCCAGACTGCTCGTCGATTTCGCAGCGCTCGGCAACGTGATGTCGAAGCACATTTACAAGAACGAGAATCCGCGTGTTGCCCTCCTGAGTGTGGGTTCAGAGAAGGGCAAGGGCAATGCCCAGATCAATAAAGCCACCGATCTGCTGAATTCAACCGGCCTAAACTTCATAGGCAACATCGAACCAAACGATCTACCCTTCGGCAAGGCAGAAGTTGTTCTTTGCGACGGATTCGTTGGTAACGTTATCCTGAAGCTGACAGAAGGGCTTGGCGACGCGATCGTCGATCACGTAAAGGAAGCTCTCGGAGAATCACCGGAAACCGAGAAGCTGACCAAAGAAATCTTCGAACGCATGAATATTCTTGAAGCCTTCGGTGGCGGGCCACTTCTAGGAGTGAACGGCCTCGCAATCGTCGGACACGGAGCCTCTGGGGTCAATGCGGTAGCAAACGCCATTGGAACTGCCAGGTACGTGGTCGAAACGGGGTTGATCGAAGCCCAGCAGGCAGAACTCGATAAAATTAGAGCAGAAGTCAGCGAATAGCATTCCTTCTGACCGGCTCGTACGGCTAATCTTAATTGGCAGCGCGAAGCGAAGAGACTTGAGGGTTAAATATTGAGTGGCAATACGCCAAGAAGTGCACTGGTAACTGGTGGATCTCGCGGGATCGGACGAGCAACAGCTCTTCGACTGGCAGCGAATGGTCACCGTGTCGCAGTGAACTACAACACTCATCCTGAAGAAGCCGAAACGGTTGTCGAAGAAATTAGTGCGGCCGGTGGAACAGCGATCGCGATTGGCGGAAACGTCGCCGAAAAAGAAAGCGTCGTTGCGATGATCGACAAGGCCGTAGAAGCACACGGTCCGATCGAAATCCTGATCAACAACGCTGGTGTGATCCAAGATTCACTGCTGATGAGAATGAAGGACGAACAATTCGAATACACCATGAATGTGAACATGTACGGCACGTACTACTGCACTCACAAGGTGATTCCCGGCATGGTCAAAGGCCGCTGGGGCAGAATTGTGAACGTTTCTTCCGTAGTCGGCATGCGTGGAAACATCGGTCAATCGAACTACTCGGCTTCAAAGGCCGCTGTCTTCGGCTTCACGCAGTCGATAGCCAAGGAAGTTGCAACGCGTGGCATCACTGCGAACGTTGTTGCTCCGGGCTACATCACAACCGCTACTTCAGCCGATATTTCCGACAAGCAGCGAGACACCGTACTCACGTGGATTCCGCAGGGTCGATTCGGAGAGCCAGATGAAGTGGCCCCGGCTATCGTTTTCCTGACCACTGACGAAGCGCAGTACATTACCGGCGACATCATCCGCGTCGATGGCGGCATGGCCATATAGCCTCTGGGGGCACAACTTTGAGCGATTCCAATTCGCCTTCGAAGAATCTCACCGGCAAGGTTGCACTCATCACCGGTGGATCCCGGGGTATCGGCAAGGCTATTGCACTCGAGCTCGGGCAGCGCGGTGCGACGGTAATCATCAACTATCTCAAGAACCACACCGCAGCGAAGGCGACGGTCGAGGAACTTGAGGCGCTTGGGATTTCGGCGACTCGAATCAAGGCTCACGTCGGTGACGAAGCAGCCGTGGAAAAGTTGATTGGTAAGATCGAAGATCAGTTCGGTCGACTCGACATCCTGATCAACAACGCTGCCTCAGGCGTTATGCGGCCTGCGGCAGAGCTTTCGGCAAAGCACTGGGACTGGACGCTGAACATCAACGCTCGCGGCCCCTGGATGCTTTCGATTGCGGCTTCTCGCTTGATGAGTGAAGGCAGCCGAATCATTAATCTTTCCAGCCCGGGATCTACTCGGGTTCTCCCCGCTTACTTCGCCGTTGGCGTTTCGAAGGCGGCCATCGAGGCGGTTACCCGGTATCTGGCTGTTGAACTCGGCGCAAAGGGAATTGCGGTAAACACTGTTTCGTCGGGATTTGTATTGACCGACGCTATAGATGCTTTCCCTGACGAGCTTGGCGTGAAAGAGATCGCTTCACGGGTCACACCGGCAGGCCGAACGATCACACCTACCGACGTTTCAAAAGTTGTTGCGATGATGTGCGGCGAGGACGCCGAAATGATTCGTGGGCAGGTGATCATGGTCGACGGCGGCGAAACCCTACGCCATCAGTGAGAGCCAGTGGGAGCCAATGGCTCGTTTTCTGTAGCCATTGAGTGAGACACCCGATGCTGTCATTGCGAGGAGCCTGCCCTGAGACGACGTGGCAACCACGTTAAAACCGCAACAAACACTGCGAACCAGCCATCAGTTGACTCACGGAAACACTCCCGTTCCCAAAAGTCGGGAATTACAGCGTTAGACTCAAGCTACCGAACAGTCGCCACAACCCCATCCGCATCCAGTTCCATACCCGAACCCAAAAACGCTTTACGGACCAGCGCGAGACTCAGATAGCTACCGTCTTCGCTCGCCAGCGCTGATGCGCTCGTAACAACACCCGCCGGCCTGTCGTCTCCAACGAGCTTCGCCCCCTCAGCAAGCGGCGTCACCGACCTCAACATTTTCACGTTGCGTTGAACTTTATCGTAGGCGTCGAGTCGTGCGATAACTTCCTGCCCCACGTAGCAACCCTTGTCCCAATCGATCAGGTGAAGCAGACCAGCCTCGATAGGGTTAGCGTGCTCACCGTACTCGCGATCAGCTCCAGGGATTTCGTTAGAAATTCGGAACAACTCGAAGTTGGCTGAATCGGTTGCAACCGCCCCAGCGACCTCGAATGCTTCAACAAGTTGATCTGCAGCTCCGGATTCGATGACTACGTCGATCCACTCGACGCCACGGGAAGTGTCGGATGCGAGAGTGACCGCACTGCCACCAAACAAAGCCGTTACCACCCCATCAGCTTCAACATTTACACCCAGCACCGATTTGATCGACTGCCCGGCCTTCGGGCCAATCAGCGATACCCGCGTGTGCGTCCCAGAAATATCAGCAAGTTCGGCGTCCTCGATAATCGTATAATAGTCGATCGCCGAAACTGTGCGCTCTGAATCAGCCGAGTCCGAAATCAACAACAGTTGTTCTTCCGCAACATGGGTAACAAGAAACACATCGACTACACGACCACGGTCCGAAATCAGTGCCGTGCGGCGAGCATGCCCTTCTGTAACGCTGAGAAGCTCCTTGGTAGTAAGCCGATGAAGCAGATCAAGTGCGTCGGGGCCAGAGTGTTCCCCGAGGGTCGCTGCAACCCAGCGAACCAAACCACAGCCGTTTTCGAGCGCGTCTAGCTGCGAAAAATCTGCCGTCAGCGAAGTGGTGGATTGCAAGGGCTAAACCTACAGCTAGCTAATCAAGAAAAATTGGCTGAGCCGCTCTATACCGAGAACGAAGTGCCGCAACCACAAGTTTTAGCGGCGTTGGGGTTGGCGAATTCGAATCCCTTACCATTCAGGCCATCCGAGAAATCGAGAACCGTTCCCGCAAGGAACACAAATGCCTTCTTGGGTATGTAGACCTCGATGCCATGTTGAATGATGACCTTGTCGTCTTCGCCAGCACCTTCAACAATATCCAGAACATACGTTAATCCCGAACAACCTCCGCCTTTCACCGCTACTTTCAGACCGAATTTCTCCATGCCTTTATCGGCGGCAAACTGCGTAACTTTGCTTGCTGCTTTTTCAGTGATCTTAATCGTGTTGATCGGAACCGAACGCTGTGGCGACATCGTCGTCATCGAATTTCACCTGCTGTGGTAGTTCAACTTTGTATTGAAGGTACGCCTAATATTCTCGCGTGAAAAGGACTTTCGCGCAAAAATGCCGTGTTAACTCCGTAAGTACGTCGGTTAGATGATTTTCGAACTACAATTGATGCTTCGTGCTTTAACAGAGTCGCCCAGAACAATTCACTCCCAAAAAAATTCGTGATAAATCACCTGAATGACCGATAACTCTAAAAAACCTCGCATCGTCGTACTCAACACTCGTGCAGCAAACGTGCATAGCGTTGAGAAGGCGTTGCGCAAAGTTGGAGCCGACCCGCTGGTGACGAGTGATCCTGCCGATATCGCTTCGGCCGATGCGGTCGTTCTGCCCGGCGTTGGTGCCAGTGATGCGGTGATGAGAGCCTTGAACACCCTCAACATGGCCGAGTCGGTAAAAGAATTTGCAGCTTCGGGGAAACCGTTGTTGTGCGTGTGCGTCGGGCTCCAAGTTCTGTTCGACAGCTCTGAAGAGGGCGAACTACCCGGACTCGGGCTCGTCGAAGGCAGTGTTCAGCTCATACCCACCGGCATGAAGGACAAGCTTGGTGCGAGCATGAAGGTGCCGCACATGGGCTGGAATGAAGTCCAGTTCACCGGTGAAGAGTCGGATCGCAATCCGCTTTTCAAGGGAATCCCTCAGGGCTCCCACTTCTACTTTGTTCACTCATACCGATGCGTGCCAGACGCCCAGGCCGAAGTTGCAGCAACTGCTCAGTACGGGGTTGAGGTTTGTGCCGCAGTGGCACGGGGCAATGTTGTGGGAACCCAGTTCCACCCCGAAAAAAGTGGCGAAGTGGGACTGCAGATTTACAAGAATTTCCTTGATCTTGCTTCGGCAAATCAGGAATAACCAGAAAACCAACCAGAACAAGCGAAACGAATTAGAAACTCGAATGGAAATCCTGCCAGCAATTGACCTGAGAGGCGGACACTGCGTCCGACTGACTCAGGGTGACTACGATCGCGAAACCGTATTCGATGACGACCCCGGCGCTGTCGCAAAGCGCTGGGTCGATCAGGGTGCCCGGCGATTGCACGTAGTCGATCTTGATGGCGCCCGAGACGGTGTTCGCGGAAACGCTAAAGCACTTTCGGCGATCATCGAGGCATCAGATGTTCCTATTCAACTTGGCGGGGGTGTTCGAGATTCAGCGGAAGCTCGTCGACTCATCGATATGGGCGTTGACCGAGTGATCTTCGGGACCGCTGCCATTGAAGCTCCTGACGAGGTTCAGGCTGCGGTGGAAGATCTGGGCACCGAGCACGTAATAGTTGGCGTCGATGCCAAAGATGGCATGATCCAAACCCGCGGCTGGATCACGCAGTCGGAAGTTTCGGCAATTGATCTCGCCAGTCAGATGGTCGAACTGGGTGTTCACCGCTTTATCTACACCGATACCAGCCGAGACGGCACAATGACCCACCCAAATTTCGATGCAGTTGCCGAACTGAAGCACAACCTGCGATATCCTATTATCGTGGCTGGTGGAATCTCCTCCATCGATGACCTCGTCGGACTGGCGAAGTTGGGTGTGGAAGGTGCAATATCGGGCATGGCCATTTACTCTAGGGCGCTCGACTTAAAGCGCGCCATCGAAACGATTGACGCAATGACGACGGCAAACAACTAAATTGCCAATAGCACGACTTATTGATTGAACGGAAAAGACACGAATGCCAACGAAATCTTCACTAGGCAAAGTTGAAGCTCTGCTGCACCCAACAATTGAGGCGACCTACGATCCTCAAGCGATGATCGCGCTGGTGCCGATTCACAACGACGAGAAAGTCGCCGACATCGGCTCCGGCCCCGGCTGGCTGACTATCCCGCTGGCAAAATACCTCTACTCCGGCAAATGCTATGCCGTCGATGTTCAGGACAAAATGCTGGTTCACGTCAAAGAGCAGGCCAAGAAAGCCGGCCTCGGCAACATCGAAACCATCGCTTCAAAAGAGAATCAGGTTCCACTGGACGATGAATCTCTCGACGGAGTCGTTTTCTCGAACGTCCTGAACGAAGCAAGCCGCCCGAAAACTCTCCTCAAAGAAGGTGCACGCCTGCTTAAGAAGTCTGGTTGGCTGTCGATAGTTGAATGGTTCCCTGTTGCAGGCAAGCCAGAATTTGGACCTGCGGCATCGAGCAGACTCGTTCAGCAGGGACTACGAGAAGCCGTCGAGGATCTCGGGTTCACGACTCTCACCTCACGCCAACTGACCCCCCATCGATACATCATCGTCGCTCGCAAGTAGACCGGAGACCCAACGATGCTGACGCGCCGCGTCATTCCATGTCTGGACGTCGATAACGGTCGCGTGGTCAAGGGTGTCAGTTTTGTTGACATTCGAGACGCAGGCGACCCGGCGGAGCTTGCCGCCTTCTACAACGCAGAAGGTGCCGACGAACTGGTGTTCCTCGATATCACCGCATCGTCCGACAACCGAAACACCATGGTCGACGTGGTCGAAAAGGTGTCGTCGGAAGTCTTTATTCCCCTGACGGTTGGCGGCGGGATTCGTTCGGTCGACAATATGCGAAGAATGCTCGAAGCCGGAGCCGACAAGGTTGCGGTGAACAGCGCGGCAGTCGCGAATCCCCAGTTGATCGAAGATTGTGCAAAAGAATTCGGCAATCAGTGTGTCGTGCTCGCGATGGACGTAAAGCGGGTAGACGACCCGGTCGTGACCGACCTCGAAGGCTTCGGAGCCATTCCTGCCGAGGCAATGTGGCAGGTTTACACGCACGGTGGCAGGCGGCCGACTGCTCTCGATGCAGTGAAGTGGGCGCGGCAGGCGACAGATCTGGGTGCTGGCGAACTCCTAGTTACCAGCATGGATGCCGATGGCCAGAAGACCGGCTACGACAACGAGTTACTTTCGGTTATCTCAGACTCAGTTACGGTTCCGGTGATCGCCAGTGGCGGTGCCGGTGAACTCGATCATTTCTACGACGCTCTTGTTGAAGGCAAATCAGATGCCGTGCTTGCTGCGTCGCTTTTCCACTTCGGCGAACTACGGGTTTCCGAGGTCAAGTCGTATCTTGCCGAACGTGGCATTCCGATGCGGGAGGTCTAGTCGTTGGCAGTTACTTTGAGATCCGGGCAGCCCGAGTTGCCCGAGGCGATTGCGTTCGACTGCTACGACACGCTCTTTGCGAATAATCACGACGACTGGAAGATCGCCTTCGGTGACATCATCGAAGCCCAGAACTTACCGCTTGCGGCTGATGAGTTCTGGACTCACTGGCGCAAGTACGAGGTCAACTTTCGGAAGATTCGAACTGATCTGGGCCGGCCTTACAACAGCCCGCCGTTCAAGTCGTACCGACAGGCATGGACCGAGTGCTTTCAACAGGTTTTTGATGATCTTGACTTGAAAAACGCCGACGCCAACGCAGCCGGTGACCGCGCTTCATTACACATGACCGATCGAACGGTATTTCCAGAAACCGTCGAGGCGTTAAACCTGCTCAAGGGTCGGGTCAAGCTCGGTGTATTCTCGAACGCCGACGACGAGGGGCTGTTGCCTTTACTCGCAAGCGAAGGGCTCGAGTTCGACTTCGTCGCAAGCTCGCAATCAGCACAGGTCTACAAGCCAGCACTTGCAGCTTTCGAGCATCTGTACAAGGGCCTTGGGTCAGAACCGAGCAAGATCTGGTACGTGGGTGACAAGCTATTCGACGATGTGCTTGGCGGGTATCGTTCAGGTGCGACAACCGTGTGGATCAACCGCAACAACGAGGAAGTCGATCGAGAGCCAGAGCCCGATATCGAGATCAACGATTTGCGAGAGCTCTCTGGGATACTCCAACATATCGACGGGTGAGTGACAAAGTCACGTTTTCTTCTCGCCACTATTCAACCTCGCATAGTTCGATATTCAATCACCCCGAATCCCACTACTCCCTGAACAGATATTACATATCTAACTGAACTTAAAAAAAGGATGTTCGAAATGATTCAGTTCGATGACCGCGGGCTGCTCGCAGCAATTGTTCAAGATGCCGACTCCGGTCGGGTCCTGATGCACGCGTACATGAACAAAGAGGCCCTCAAGCTAACGCTCGAAGGCCCCGATGCGTGGTTCTACTCCCGCAGCAGGCAGGAGTTGTGGCACAAGGGCGAGACGTCGGGGAACTTCCTGAAAGTTGTTGAAGTCGAGCAGGACTGCGACGGCGACGCCATCGTAATCAAAGTAAACCCGGTCAGCCCCGCATGCCACACCGGCTCTGAATCCTGCTTCGACTCTGCTGTGCTCGACACTGCCCTGCTCGAAGCCGATGGTTCATCTGAGAAACTTGGACCCGGCGTGCTTCAGGAGCTACTCGATGTGATCAAGCAGCGAGCTACAGAAAAACCCGAGGGTTCGTACACGGTGCAACTTCTCGAAGAAGGTACCGGCCGGATAGCCCAGAAGATTGTCGAAGAGTCCGGTGAGACTGCCATCGCATCGGTGAGCCAGACTAAAGAAGACGTTGCCAACGAGATGGGTGACATGCTCTACCACTGCATGGTGCTGCTGGCTTCGCTAGAAATGCCAGCCGACATGGTGTGGGAAGTGCTGGCAAAACGCCGCGGCTAGCCGCCGGGGGTGTTCGCAGGCGGGTCTTCAGCAGCGGGTGCGACAGCGTCGTCAACGACAGTCATCATAGCTACTCCGTGAAGAGGTTCGTACGGGTCAGTTGAAAGCTGAGAAGCATCGTCGCTCGGAATAGCCCGTTCCTCGTCGATCGCAATCGCATACTCGATAGCCGTGATCGCCACTTCCATCATCCCATCGTCGGGCGGACGCGTGGTGAGATCCTGAAGTAACAGGTTCGGAGAGTTGAACATTCGCACCCAGAGATTCCCCTGATGAGTACCGGCAAACCGAATGAATTCGTAGCTGATCCCCGCGATGATCGGTACAAGAATAATTCGTGAAACCACCAGGAACCAGAATGGGTCGCGTGGGAAGAACATGAACATTATGATCGACACGAGAACAACCGTCATAAGGAACGAAGTGCCGCAGCGGGGGTGAGCCGGTGGGAATCGTCGAACCGATTCAACGGTAAGTGGCTCCCGCGCTTCGTGAGCGTGAACAACCATGTGTTCAGCACCGTGGTAGCCGAATACACGCTTGATGTCGTTCATCTTGCCGATGCCCCACACGTAGCCGATAAACAGAACGAGTCGGATTCCACCCTCGATCAAGTTCGCCAGAAAATTATTGGCTCCGGCGTTTTCGGCTACTCGAGATACAAACACTGGTATCAGAAAGAAAATTACGATTCCCAGTACCAGTGAAACGCCAAGCAATGTTGCCATAGCCACGTTCGAAAGCTGGGCGTCATCTTCGGGGTTTTCATCGGCCGCAGCTTCGTTGGCAGAAATCGTGAGAGATTTCATACCTACCAGCAGTGTTTCGAGTAGTACGAGCACTCCTCTGAGCAGTGCGATGTTACGCAGCGAGGAGTTTGCCCAGTTTTCGAGTGGAATAGATCGGCGAACAATAACGCCATCGGGTCGGCGCACCGCGAGTGCCGCTCGACTCTGTCCTCGAATCATCACACCCTCGATGACCGCCTGCCCGCCGTATAGAACTGGGCGTTTTTGTGAGGGTTGTGATGTGGACAATGTTAGGTGTAACTAAAAAAAGGGCGCCGGTTGGCACCCCTTTTTGTTTAGCTCTATTTGGAGGAGCCGCCCAAGTTGTATCGGCGCATCATGCGTTCGACACGACCCTCCGTGTCGACGATTCGTTGCTCGCCGGTCCAGAACGGGTGGCACTGGCTGCAGATTTCAGTCCGCAGACTTTCTTGAGTTGAACCTATCTCCCACGTGTTACCGCATGCGCAAGTAACGACAGCGGATTTGTGGTAAGTCGGGTGAATATTAGCTTTCATATCTATTTGTTACCTGACTACGAAGTCATGGGGTCGACGTTGACTCGCTTGGTGTCCTTGCGAGCGTAGTCAAACCTTACTTGACCATCGATTAGTGAGTAGATGGTGTGGTCGCGGCCAATGCCAACGTTTGTACCAGTGTGGAACTTGGTCCCACGCTGTCGAACGATGATCGCACCGGCAGTTACCTGTTCACCAGCGAATGCCTTGACACCCAGACGTTTACCTGCGCTATCACGACCGTTGCGGGAAGTCCCGCCACCTTTTTTATGTGCCATTTAGATGTCCCGTTCTCCTGCAGCGATGCAGCGGTGAACTATTTCGTCGAAATCGACGTGATCTTCACCGACGTGAAATTCTGTCGGTGGCCGCGCTTCACGCGCTGGCGTGTCTTGTTCTTGTAGCGCAGCGCAATGACCTTATCGGTCTTGCCGTGCTCCGCGATCTCGCCAGTGACCGTCGCACCCTCTACAGTAGGAACGCCGACACTTAGCTTGCCGTCTACTGAAGTCATCAGCACACGGTCAAATGTGAAGTCAGATCCGACTTCGCCTTCGAGGGTCTCAACAGCCAGAGTATCGCCTTCGCGAACCCGGTACTGCTTCCCGCCAGTGTTAATTATTGCGTAATCTGTTGTCATTCGTCTTTATCCGTTCGTTGCCCAACCTAACTATTCTAAGTACGAGTGATCGGAACGGTCAATTTCATTTTTGACTGATTTTCCATAACATTCGACCTGAAACAGCTTTCCCGCACCTAAATCACGGATTTTTAGAGCACCTGATAGGAGTCGCAACATGGCTACAGACAGTTCTATGCTCGATGGGACGATCGCAAGTATCGACACCGCAGTTCGAAGTCTCGGCCTCGAAGACGACATGCGCGAGGTACTCGTAGAGCCATGGCGTGAAATACAGGTCGGATTGCCAGTTCGTATGGACAACGGCGAAGTACGCGTGTTCCGTGGGTACCGTTCTCAGCACAACGCCGCCGAAGACCTTACAAAGGTGGGATTCGATACCACCCGAACGCCGATCTATAACACGTTCGTGCTCTCGGCATGCTGATAGCCCGGAAAACCGCTCTCGCCGACGTTCCCTTCGATTCATGGGCACGCTCCGGGAATCGTTACAGGCAAGCCGATCGAACTTGGCGGTTCGCTGGTAAGAACTGAAGCACCGGGACGCGGTGCTGCGGTTGTCGGATGCCGGGCGATTGTCGATGGTGGATCGACACCAGAAGAGAACACTGTTGCGGTTCAGGGGTTTGGAGCGGTTGGCGCGGCAGCGGCACAAACGATGTCCGATGCAGGTGCAAAGGTGATTGCCGTTTCCGACGTCGACGGAGCGATCATCAACACTTCGGGTCTCAATATTCCTGCGCTTTTGTAGATAGTTCTAAACGGTGGAAGCGTTTCGATTTTGACGATGCGGATGCGCTGGACAACGCTACTTTACTCGAACTCGATTGCGATGTACTGATTCCAGCAGCGATTGAAGGCGTGATTACGGCTGAAAACGCACCTCGCGTTCGAGCGGGCATTGTTGTTGAAGGCGCGAATCGACCTGTAACATCTGCTACTGACGAGATTCTGGTGGGTTCAGGTAAGAACGTGATTCCCGATATTCTTGCCAACGCTGGTGGGGTTGTTGCTTCTTATTTCGAGTGGGCACAGAACATCCAAGTATTCAACTGGGAGCTGGAGCGGGTCAACCGCGAACTCGACAAAAAGATGAACGAAGCCTACGACGTAACCAAGGCGCAGGTCGATAAAAACGGTGGCTCAATGCGTGATGCGGCATTCGATGTGGCTGCGCAGCGTGTTGCAGAGACGATCAAGATTCGTATCTACGTGGGGTGACTAGGTCACGTTTTTACGAAAACGAACTCAGGAATTAGTATTCCCCGGTCGACCGCGAACCTGACTTCGGCATCTAGCGATGCGGAAAGCAATAGCGGGTCGGAGAGTACGAATCCGTTGCCTGATTCCAGTGCCTGTGTCAGTTCCGGGAACTGCACCGACGCCGCAGCATAGTCATCGTAAATGCGGTCGTCTTGAACCTCACACCAGGGGGCGAGTTCGAGTCGACCATTTCCAGCCAGCGAAATTTTCCGTTCGCCGGGCAGGAATTTGGTGATCACCGATTCGAATTCTGAAACCATCACTTCAAGCGAAAATCGCTCCGTAATTTTTTCGCGCCCTGATCGCAATTCTTCATCCCGTGACGGGTTTGGCATCGGAACAATCACACCTACTACTGCGTGGGCAGAGGCGAGAGTGTTTCCGTACTCGACAAGACGTATTGCGTCGAAATCGTCGAACTGTCTGAACCCACCGACTCGTGCGCAAACTGCGGGCGTGCCGTTTGCGAGCGATTCAACGGGCACCAACCCGAACGATTCGACAAATGAACCCAAACACAGCGTTACGTCGCCCGCTGCGTAGTACCCGGGCATTTCAGCCGGACTGAGCCACTCGTGAAGTTCCACGGTGTCGCTCCCACCCAGTTCTTCGGCCAATGCCAGTATCTCCTGAGGAGACCCGGCAGCATCGTCGAAATTAGAGCCCGGCGGATAAGCAGGGATCAGCAATCGGACATTCTGCTCATTGCGGATTTCCTGCACCTTGACCGCGGTCAGTATCGCCTCCCGCACGCCCTTCGTTGCCTCTGGACGATGTGGAAATAGCAGTATCAGGTCAGATTCTTCCCGAGCGGAAATCCCGGCTGGAAGCTTCGGACTCGGCAAAGAATCCGGAACCTCTATCCCGTTCGGGACCACTATTATCGGCTCTATCGATGTTCGCCCCGAAAGAGCAACAGTCACCTCGATGCAGTTCTTCAGGTACTCGCTTGGAACCACGGTCACGTTTGCTGGAAGGCTGAGCGTCGAAACAAGGGCTTCCTCGTAGACATAGTCGTGGATCGACCGAATGATGTCGGTTCCAAGAAGGGCGTGGCGCAAGTAAATGGCGTCGGCATGAAGGTACACCCTGTCCGCCCAATCGGCGGCCTTTTTCAGCACATCAGATGTCCGCGCAAGTGCCACAGGTGAAACCTGATGGGTTGCGGGGAACGATCCCCGAAGCTTCAGATCGGGGTGAACGGGTACCTCAGATATCTCGAAGTCCCCATCATGGGCGTCGGTTCCCGTGCACCAGATTTGAATATCGTGCCCACGGTTCTTCAGGCCGGTAGCCATATCGACAAGAATTTTTTGCGACCCGCCAATGACGTATTCGGAGAATACGGGAGCGACTGAAATAGCGGCTATTCGCACGTTGCCACCTAACTGGATCCGTGGTTGGAGTTCTGATCTGTGAAGCCACCGAACTGGCGCTGGAACCAGACCAGCGGGTCGCCCTGCCCGACCTGAATGGCCTCTACTTCACCAATGAACAAGGTGTGGTCATCGCGGCGATTGCCTGTTTGATTACTGGCGAGCCAGCCAGCTTACCAATGTGCTGCGAATCGAGTTCGCCACGAACTTCGGGTGGAGTTGCAAAGTGCTTTGCGATGTCGGTTTGACCGGAGTCCAAGATGCTCATTCCGAAGCGACCCGTCGATTCGATCAGACCGTGCGTTTGCCGTTCTTCGCCTATTACCACCAGAACGAGCGGGGGATCGAGCGAAACCGATGTGACGCTGCTGGCGGTCATGCCGTGCACAGCCCCGCCCGGCTCGATCGTTGTAATTACAGTGACACCGGTAGCGAATCTCGACCACGCGTCGCGGTACATTTCGCCTATCGATTCAGCAGTTTGCAAGTCAGTCGTCCCCAACCCTGAAGTACTTCTGAGCCTAATCAGCCCCGATGGCGAGATTATAGACGGCTCCCAGAAACTACCTGTGCATCCACTCGATTGGTTCCGGGTCGACGTACCCTGAGAGTTCGACATAGGCACTGCCCGAGATTGCTTGGCCGTCTTGGGTTCCGCCAACCATGGACTGACCTTCCCAGTAGGTTGAACCTGCGGCAAGACCACCCTGTACTTCCTGATCGTCCGCGACCGGATCGACGATAATATCCAGTGCGAGTGATTCGATTTCGATCCCCCATCCCGATGGGTAAGTCGCGCCGGTAGCGGGACTTATCCACTCCCCAGTTTCGGTGAGCGTGATGCCATCGGTATCGCTTTTGAGGCTTCGAGCTTCACCCTCCGGTGACATATATGTGCCGTATGTTTCAGCGATTTCGCCATCGATGCCTCGAGACTCGGTAATCATCAGCGATCCACCGTCATCGAGTTGAATTGCGAACCACTGCCACCCAGCCGGCTTGCCTAAAACAAAGAAATCACCCCACTGATGGTCGAACCAGCTGGTACCCGTGACGTTGAACGTTTCACCATTGAGCGTGAGTTCACCAACAGCATCTTGACGAGGCCACGAGTAGTAGTAAGTTGCACCAGCTTCAGTAGGCAGCCAGCCAATTTCGTTATGGAGCATAACCGGGGTGGTGGCTTCAAGATCGAGTGAAAGACCCAAAGCTTCACCGTTGATCGAGAATCCACTGAAACCTGGCTGGTCTCCGGTGAATAAGAACCATGGAGGTGCCCTGTCCAGCAACGGAAGGTCATTCGAAGTATCTATGACCGCCCAGACTTTCGACATTTCATAGTGATCACCGGTTTCAACATCGAGTATTCCCAGTTGAGCAACGCGGTTCTGATCGCCGATGCCATCATCAGATTCGAACACAACGAAATGGAATCCGAACGGCTTACTCGATTCCGATTTCAGGTGCCCACTGTAGTACCACCATTCGAGTCGCGAGTCGTAACCCTGATCGTCGACCGGAAATGTGATCGGCGCCGGAGTAGCAGTCGGATCGGGAGTTGCACCTGTCGCCACATCGCGTGGTTCGACCGACGACACGCAAGCGTTTGCCACCATAAGCAACAACGCAAGTAAAACGAGGCCTAGCCTCAGCCTCCTCCGAAGGCTAAACATCGTGCTTCACCTCCGGAAGAATGCGGTCGAGCCAGCCGGGCAACCACCAGTTCCACGGCCCAGCGATTCGCATAATCGCAGGAGCAACAAGTGTCCGAACTAATGTCACATCGACAAACACAGCAATGGCAAGACCAAGACCAATCGCCTTCACAACAACAACATCGGCAAGCACAAAACTGGCGGCCACAACGATAAGAATCGAAGCCGCTCCAGTGATAATCAAACCACTTCGCTGCAGCCCCTCCGCAACACTGGCAACGTTGTCCCCAGTCCGCTCGTAGGCCTCAGTCACCCGCGACAACAGGAATATCTCGTAGTCCATGCTCAAACCAAAAATGATCGCGAACAGCAATATCGGCAACGTCGCTTCGATCACACCCATCGCCTCAAAATTCAGCACTCCACTGAAGTTACCTTCCTGGAACACAAACACCAGCGCCCCGTAGCTGGCGAGTATAGAAAGCACGTTCAGCACCACCGCCTTCAAAGGCAGAATCACCGATCGAAACAACAGCATCAGCGATAGATAAGTGACCCCGAGCACAGCTGCAACGATATAGGGGAACTTTCCATATAAAGCATTGACGAGATCGGTAATTTCACTTGCGCCACCGTTGACGTGAAGCGCACCACCGGAACCACCATCAGGCGGAATCAAAGCACGAATCTCAGTCACAAGCTGTCGGGTTTCTGGAAAGAACGGATGCAGGTCGCTGTGTACAAGAAACAAAATCGCACCCTCGCGAACCGATTCCCTGACGATACGGGCAGCAGTCACATCGGTAATCGCTTCCGGGTGTCGATACAGCAGTTCGTACTGCTCGGGCCCAAACGTAGGCTCAAGATTCACGATGCTCGTAACGTTCGTCACACCGTCGAGTCGATCAAGTTCTCGGCCGATATCGTAAGCCCGGGTCAGATTCTCTCGTGAGAATGGATCGGCTAGTCCGCTTCCAGGCCGTGCATCAGCACCGCCGCCAAACGTATAGGCGACCGGAATGATCGTCTGAAGTGCAAATCCAAACTCTTCCCTCAGCACGTCAAAACCCTGACGTGACTCAAGCGAATCCGGAAGAATCGTCGCGTCAACAGTCCCCAGCCGCATCTGCAACGCCGGAACAGCAAGCAATATCAGCACCGTAGAAGTCGGGATCAGCACCATCCAGGGTCGCTTCATCACCCAGTTAGAAAGCGGCACCCAGAAGCTAATTCGCCCCTGCGACGACCCACCCGAACCAGACCGCCACCGGGGCATAATCCTGAATCGATTCACCCGCTCCCCAAGAATGGCCAGTATCGCCGGCATCAAAGTTAAAGCGGCCAACAGTGCGGCAAAAATCACCGCTACAGCCCCGATGCCAACAGAACGCAGCATCATCACATCGAACGCAATCAGGCTCAGCAATCCGATCAAGCTCGTAATAGCAGAAAACAGAATCGCTTTTCCGGCGTGGGAATGAGCGTTGAGAACTGCGCCTTCAACCGATTTGCCGTTGCGTAACTCTTCTTGAAATCTCGATGTATAAAACAACGAATAGTCGATTCCAATGCCGATCCCCAGCAAGCTGACGATGTTCAAAGCAAACACCGACATGTCGGTGCCCTGCGACATGAAGAACACGAGCGCCAGCCCAACCAGCACCCCTCCGCCGCCAACTGCTGCAGGCAGAATCGCCGCAACCAGCGTGCCAAACACCAGCAACAACACGATAGTGGCGATTGGAAACGCTAGCGATTCGCCCCGCCGAAGGTCCCGCTCGCTGGCGAGTGAAATGTCTCGATACAACGCCGGCCCACCAGTGATGATCATGTCGAGAGGCCCCGGATCGACTTCCGCCTCGACTATTTCCAAAAACTGTAGCGACGCGTCGAGCTCCAACGTCAGTCCTGCCGATACATGCGCCGTGTTGCTCATCGAAGACGCCCGCTGTGGATCATCGAGATGACTGGCGACGTAAGCGATTTCTTCGTGATCAGTAAGGCCGTCCACAGCGTTCTCGACCGCCGCGATAAATCGTGGATCAAAGGGCGACCATTCAGGGTGACTGAACACGAAATCAACGGTCAGCGTCGTGAGTTCGAGCCGCTCCTGCAGCACTTTTCGTGCCTGCACCGATGGGAACGATTCGTTCGAGAATCCACCGGGCTTGAGAAACTCTTGCGCACGGTTGGCAAATGGCAGTGCCACAAGGATCACAATGACCCATGTCGCCAGCACTATGTATTTTCGCCGAACAGCGAACGAGCCAATTGCCGTGAGCATCTGCTAATTCTGCGGGTCGCGAGCCAATATTTCACTTCCAGCCACGGTGTTTTAGCAAAGAGACTGTGTTTATAGTCCCAATTTTGGGCTAGCGATTGGGCAAGAGCGTGGCATCACGAGCGATCAGACAATTCCAACACGTTCTGCAGCTGCTTTTAACTTCGGGAACGCCCATTCGAACACCGCGCGCCAGTGGATGGCCAACTCCTCAGCTGGTTGCCCCAGGTTGGTTTCCATCCAGGTAATCCACTTGGGGTCGTTGATCCATGTGGCAGTAAACATCGGTGGGTTAAAAGCCCGACGGCCAGCCACTGTCATATAGCCGAGCCAGACATTGTCACTATCTTCGCTCCACGCAACTTCGTTCAATCCTTCGATGTAATTCTCGAAAATAAGTGGTTGCAACTGTTTCGCGCGGCTCACATCGACCTCGAACCAGGTCAACGACGATGCCATCAGACTGGCAACGTCCATGCCAAGCGCGGCGTAACCGGGAGACGCACAGTCGATTGCGATCGTTTCAGGTTCTCCATCCTCTCGAACACCGGGGAAGAGGTTTTTTGGTTGGGCGTCGATGTGAGCAAGCGGACGCTCAGTCGTTTGCAGATGATCGAGGATGCGGGTGAAATTGGCTGACATCCAGTTGTTAGCGTCAATGTATTCGTCGGTCAACACAATTTGAACGTATTCATCATCCGAGTTGTCGAGCAAGACACTGAAGCGGTCCGCTCCCGACAAAAAATCTTTCTCGGAATCCATCATCATGAAACCACGTCTGTTTTCCGGAGGATTCAACAGCCACGTTCCGCCAAAGTGCCCCATGTGTCTTGCAACATTGGAGAACATCACGTCATCCCACGGCGGGTTTGGCAGATGGCTGAGATCTTCGAGCCACAGTATGTGTAGCTCTCTCTCAGGCAACTCTGTCAAACCGTAAAACTTAGCACCCCTGAATTTACAATTCGGTGCAGCCGGCCCAGAGAGTGAATCGAGAATCCCGCTGGAGTATGTGTCGATCTCCGATTTAGCAAAGTTTGACGCCGTAACCCTCTCAGCGGCGGTATCCATCACTTTAGCCACCATCGACCAGGAGCTCTGGTCTTCGGTTGTTGCTGCGTCCCCGGCAACGATGCATATACCGATCGTGCCGGTTCCGATGCTTTTGCCGACCGGGGTTGCTATCCAGTCACCAGTAACTTCGACTGTTGGGTCACCGAGGATATTCGAGACGATTTCGTTCATCACCGAGCGTTGAACTGATTTGACTAGTTCGACTGCGCGGTCGTGATCCGTTGAAAGTAGCTCTGTTGACATAGTTCGCGGATTCTAATTTAGATCACACATATGACACAACTCGACTAGCCGCTGTGTCCTCGTACGCAAAACCGGGCTGCCCCAATTTCTCAAGACAGCCCGATTCAGAGTTCTATTTTGTTCGCCGGAGGTTAGTCCTCAGATTCCTCTGTTGACTCTTCTTCGGCCGCCTCGTCAGCTCCGGATTCTTCGGCAGATGCCACGGCAACCGTGCCCTCTACTGTCGAATCGTCGTCGCCTTCACTACTGCTTGCGCCACTACCGTTACCATTCCCGTTCACGAGAATTGAGGGGTCAATTTCTTCTCCGGCCTGACGCATATCGCCAATGACTCGGATGGCAGAAATCTTGTCACCGGATTCTGGCTCCTGAATCTTCACACCCTGGGCGATTCGGCCTGTTGACCTGATCTCGCCAAGGTTCGTGCGAATAACCTGCGCCTTCTCGGTTACGAGTACCAGCATTCCAGTCGAGTCGGTCCGAATGTCTTCACTGACAATCGCCGAATCGGCAACCTTGCCGGTCTTCGTCGTAACTTTCAGCGTAATCAGCCCCTTACCACCACGCTTCTGCTGCGTGTAGTGGCGCATGAGTGAAAGCTTGCCGTAGCCCTTCTGGCTAACGATGAGCAGGTAGCCCTCGTCATCGACAACGTTCATCGAAACGATCTCGTCCTTGTTCTGAACGTTCATGCCCTTCATGCCACCTGCGGCACGCTGTCGGGCTCGAACCTCGGACGACTTGAAGCGAATCGACATGCCTTCCTTCGAAACGAGAATCACGTCCTCATCGTCGTTGGCAAGCACGGCGTCGATCAGTGCGTCGTCGCCTTTAAGGTTGAAGCAGCGAAGACCACTGCGGTTCATATTGCGCAGCAGCGGCAGGTGCATTCGCTTGACCTGGCCGTTCTTCGTTGCAAGCACGAGGTAGGTGTCTTCGAGATAACTCGAAACAGCGACAACAGCGTGAACCTCTTCACGGGGCTCCATGTTGAACCCGAGGTTTTGCACCGGGGTTCCGCGGGAGTTTCGTGACTGATCTGCCGGAAGTTCGAATACACGAGATGCAAACACACGACCTCGGTCTGTAAAGAACAGCAGGAAGTCGTGAGTATCAGCTATCTGCAGGTGCGGCGTAACGTCGTCTTCCTTGGTCATTCGCTGACCTCTCACGCCCTTACCACCACGGTGCTGCTTCTTGTAAGTGTCGAGCTTCACCCGCTTTACGTAGCCGTTTCGGCTGAGAGTGATAACGACTTCTTCGTGAGGCTCAGTGTCCTCACGGCGCCAGTCGCCAAGCTCTTCGGGGTGAACCTCTGTGCGGCGTTCATCGCCATACTTTCGCTTGAGTTCGTGAGTTTCCTTGCGGACGACAGCGAGAATCTTCGTGGCGTCGGCCAAAAGTTCTTCAAGATCAGTAACAACTGCGAGTAGTTCTTTGTACTCGTTCTCGATCTTTTCTCGTTCAAGTGCCGCCAGTCGACGTAGCTGCATATCGAGAATGGCTTGCGCCTGAATCTCGGAAAGGCTGAACGTCGTCATCAAGTTCTGGCGGGCTTCGTCAACATCGGCCGATGCCCTGATCAACGCAATAACCTCGTCGAGGTTGTCTATGGCGATCCTAAGGCCTTCCAACACGTGCAAACGTGCCTTTGCCTTCTTCAGATCGAACTCTGCACGCCTCCGAACGACTTCTTCACGGAACTCGATGTAGTGGCGCAGCGACTGCTTCAGAGTGAGAATCCTTGGCGTGCCTTCAACCAGCGCAATCATGTTTACCGAGAACGAGTTCCGCAAGTTGGTGTGCTTGTACAGGTTGTTCAGTACAACCGGAACGTGTGCGCCACGTCGAAGTTCGAGGACGATTCGCATGCCTTTACGGTCGGATTCGTCTCGTACTTCGCTGATGCTTTCGATCTTGCGAGATTTGACGAGATCGGCGATCTTCGCAACAAGGTTCGCCTTATTGACCTGGAACGGAATTTCATTGAAAACAAGGCGTTTTCTTTCGCCCCGTGCCATATCTTCGATCTTGTGATCGGCCTGAACCATGATTCGGCCACGACCGGTTACATATGCGTTCCTTATTCCCTCTTGACCCCAGATGTGGGCACCGGTTGGGAAGTCGGGACCGGTAACGAACTTCATCAGATCGTCGACAGAAGCATCGGGATGACCGATGAGATGAACGATCGCCTCGCAGATTTCTGTGGTGTTGTGCGGCGGAATGTTCGTCGCCATACCAACTGCGATTCCCGATGCACCGTTTACCAGTAGCGCAGGTAAGCGAGCGGGAAGTACGGTCGGCTCCTTGAGCGACTGGTCGAAGTTTTCGCCCCAATCGACAGTATCTCGATCGATGTCGCCGAGCATCATCTCGGTGATCGAAGAAAGACGACACTCGGTGTACCGCATTGCAGCGGCAGGGTCGCCGTCGACAGAGCCGTAGTTGCCCTGGCCGTCTACCAGCGGGTATCGAAGCGAGAACGGCTGTGCCATGCGCACCTGGGCGTCGTAAACCGACTGGTCACCGTGCGGGTGGTACTTACCAAGAACTTCACCAACCAGACGTGCGCTCTTCTTGTAGGAAGAGGACGGACGCATGCCCTGATCGTGCATGGCGTAAAGAATTCGCCTCTGCACCGGCTTGAGCCCGTCACGAACGTCGGGAAGCGCTCTGGACACGATCACGCTCATCGCGTAGTCCAGATACGACGCCTTCATTTCGTCCTGAATAGCAATTGGCCTGATATCACCGAGGTCGCTATTGACCATAAATCACTCCGGCTTAGGGTTCTGCTTCGATTTCATCACGCGCCGAACTGGCGCGCAGATGAGGAAGTTAATGACTCAACACTACACGTTCCCATGCGTACGCGCAAAGCGCGCGCGTGCGCATGTGTCGCGCGTACGCGACGATGTTCGAAATTACGGCGTTACTGCTCGCTGCGTTCGACGAGCGCGAGCAGCAGGCTATCGAACCCTTTTGGAGTGCGGTCGCTGAGGTGAGCGGGCCACTGAACGCCGATCAACCATTCGCGACCTGGCTTCTCGATCGCTTCCACAACCTGATCTTCGGCATAGACCGATGGGAGCAGCCCGTCGGCAACGTGGACCGGTAGCAGGCCGTGGGTGTGGGCAGACGGAGCCGTTACCCAACCTGAACCAGCGATGGTGTAGCCGACCTTTCCTCCTGGTGCCATGAAGAGCGGGTGCTTTGCAGGATCTTCACCGGGTCCACCGTGTCCCTGGATCTTTACCGGACGCAGACCACCGAGTGCGACGTTAAGGGCATGCATGCCCCAGCCGATGCCAAGCACTGGGTATCTGGCGTCGATTGCCTGTGTGAGTGCTGGAGGTACCGTGTCTGAATTGTTAAATGCGCCTTCACCGGCGATGAGGAGGCCACCTGCAGCTTCTGGCAACTTGTCGGTGGCATCGAGCGTGACAGCCTCGCCGTCGCCGTGCTCGATCGCATCGATAAACGGTTGGGGTGATTCGCCGGGGGCAACGAGTAGCGCTACTTTAGGTGGATTAGTCATTTACTGATTATGTTGCCCAGATGCTTTGTTCTGAGGCCAGAATTTTCTCGACCCGGGGCGGCTTTAGAAAGGTATGCCCCAGAGGCCCATCCACTCGGTAAGAGATTTTTCAACTGCCAGACCGTGCTTCCTGAGGTCTTGACCTAGGCGTGCCTCGGTCGAACGGTCACGATCACCTTCGTTATCACCGGTTGGGACGAACGGATAGAACGCTTTGCGGTCGTATCGGTATATCCAGTATGTACGCAGACCAGATCGGTAGGTGTTGTCTTCTACGGTTCCAGTGAAGTACAACTCGAACACGGCTGCCAGAAGATTGTCTTCTGCACCGTTGACTCCGATGGCGTTGCCAACGGTATATACGCTCGAAACGAGATCGCTGAAGTTGCCATCTTCGAGAACGATCCAGCGCATGCCCCGGTCGTCGTCCTCAATTTCAAAAGCGGTTTTGGTCGCGCCTTCACCGACATACAAAATACTTTTCAGCTCAAATTCAATGTCATTTAGAAACGCGTTTTCATCGCTGTTACGGTAAATAACCCCTGCACGCCGAGACGGGGTAATTTCGCCAAGTGCCTGAAGCTTTGCTTCTGCCTTAACCACAGTCGACATCGCCGACCAGTCGTTTTTTGCAACCGTGTTGCTTCCGAATATTCCCATGCCTATCGCAGCCCGTAGCGCATGCGCTGTTCTAGTTCACGGAGTCGCTTGATCCGTTCTTGCAGAGGCGGGTGGGTCGAGAAGAGGTTCATCGAACCTTCGCCTTTCAATGCTGCCGGAATAATCAGGAATGCGTTGGCTGTTTGCAATTTTCTCAGGTCTTTATCGGGGATTTTGGCGATCGTGCCACTGATCTTCTCAAGGGCGTCAGCAAGAGCACCCGGATCGCCCGAGATTTCAGCACCGGTATGATCGGCTCCGTATTCACGGTATCGGGTCAAAGCAAGAACAAGGAGCTGTCCAATGAAATAGACGATGATCGTCACCAGATAGACCATCATGATGCCGCCACCGCCGTTGTTTCGACGCCCACCCATGCCCCCGAAGAGCATGTTCCAGAACAGCATCGTCATAAGGAAACTGGTAAGCGTGACGAGGAAGTTGGCGATTGCCAGAACTCGCATGTCGCGGTTCGCAACGTGGGCGAGCTCGTGGCCGATAACGGCCTGAAGCTCACGCTCGCTAAGTCGTTCCTGAATGCCTTTAGTAACTGCTACAAGAGCGTTTTTAGGGTTACGACCGGTGGCGAATGCATTGGGAATCGCCGTATCAATAACTGCCACTTTGGGCATTGGCATGTCATATCGATCTGCGAGCATTTTGACCATGCGATGGAGTTCAGGCTCTTGCTCGGCGGTTACCGCCTTTGCCCCGGTCGACATGAGGATCAGCCTGTCGGACATGAAGTACTGCACTGCAACTATGATGCCGATGATCGGTACGATGAAAATCATCGCCGTGCCGGCGGAGTACAGGAACAGGGCGAACACCGCGTAAAGGAAGCCGAGCATGAACATTGTGAAGTACATGCGGGTGACTAAACCACGGTCTTTATGGAATTTTCGGGTTGTTGGTGAACTACTCATAATCGATACCTTAAGAGCCAAGAAGGGCCAGGCAAAGATGTTCCTGTGCATTCAGGTTCAATCTTGCACGTAGAATCTTACCGGAGTGTCGGGCCAAGGCGAATAATTTTTCTTCACAATCCCCTGCTCTTGGTTGTACATTTCAGCCGACCACATGAACTGTTGTGTCCGTTATTACGGAAATGGAGTCTTTTCAGATTGACCGAATCGCCGCAGCAAAGCGCTTCAGCCGGATTTACCGATGCCGAACTCGAGCACATTGAAAAATCAGTAGTCCGAGCGGCGATGGAAGCCGGTGAGTTCGTTGCCAGCAGATTCGGCGGGGTTCTGGAGATTTCGAACAAAGGCGATAAACCCGGCAAGGATCTGGTTACAGATGTGGACAAAGCGAGCCAGCGCCTAATCGGCGAAATCATGGCCGAGACCTGCCCCGACCACCTATTACTGGGCGAAGAAGACCCGCCAGACGAAGAGCCAGATGCTGCCGATTGGCTGTGGGTTGTCGACCCGATCGACGGCACCACGAACTTCGTAAACTCCTCGCTAATCCACGCCGTTTCTGTCGCCGCTCTATATAAAGGAACGCCAGTAGCCGCCGCGATGCGAATTCCATGGTCGAACGACGATGGATATCTGCTAATGCATGCGCGCAAAGGCAACGGTTCATGGATCGACGGTTCTCGCGTGCACGTTCGCCCCTCGAGCGATTCGGGTGTTCCAGTTGCCGGTGTACACGCCGCCACTCCGAGATGGTTTCGCCGAGCGTTCCACATTCTCAAGCCCCTACAAGGAAACCTTGGCGAGCTGCGAGACGGCGGCAGCACATGCTACGACCAGTTCATGGTGGCCAGAGGATCAATGCAATACGCGATCACCGGCGTCGCATTCACGTGGGACTTCGCCGCAGGAATGCTTTTAACGAAAGAATCCGGCGGGAAAGTGATGATTCTCGGTTCCAATCGAAAATTCAAGGAATTCAACGGTTGGGGCGAAGGTTATGCCAACGATTCTGCCACTTACGGTCGTATCCGCAAGTGGAAAGGTCTGATACTCAGCGGTGCACCAGAAACAGTCGATTTCGTAGCGGCGAATCTTGGACCGCATATGCCGGGTTTGCTACGCAAGCTAAAGTCGTTGTTCAGCTAGAAGCAACAGCTAATCACCCGCTCAACGGCAAGCTTGGTCCAGATGCCTCCGCAAGCACAGCAATCAGCTAAACATCAATCAGCTTACGAACAACACCCAGCCAGCCGAACTTTCAGCCTTCGATAACCACCTGCGGATAAAACGCCACGTGGACTTTGATGTTGCTTGCAGCGTCCGAAGGCTCCGGGTAATACCACGCCACTTCACGTCACGAGCTTCCTGCCCATCAACGGTAACCGAGTAGTAACTCGCCAACCCCCTCCAGGGACAAGACGTATTCATATTCCTGCTTGATCGACTCCGGCTGGAAGTAAACATTGCCTTCCACCACTTCGTAATCTTCGGTTTCAGCCACCACTGTTCCGTTGAAAATCGGGATGTCCGCAGTACGAAGTACCTGCACAGCTTGTAGACCCAACCGTCTCAGCATCCGCCAACTACTCAACCAACAACCCACTGTCATCCTGATGAAAATCAGGATCTATGAAAACTCACCAACGAGCCAACTCACCAACACCAACACCACGCAATAACGAACTCGACCGGCAATCCCCGCACCTACCCCTTCAACGCCACCCTCAGCGCCGGCATCAGGTCGCCCTTACGCCCCGTACCTACCCGCTCCAAACCCAACCACTTAGCCATCAAACGCAGCTCGTCAGCAAGATTCGCCGCCACGTACTCAAGGTCCTGCCCCTCCTCAGCAAACGCGCCTTTCACCCGAAGAATCCCCTTGTCCCGCTCAGCTTTCAAGTCGACACGCGCCACGAGTTCTTCACCAAGAACAAACGGGTAGACGTAGTAGCCGTACTGTCGTTTTTTCTCGGGGACATAGATCTCGATTCGATAGAAGAAATCGAAAATTCGCTCGATGCGATCACGGTTCCAAACCAGCGGATCAAACGGCGTCAAAAGCGCACGTGCATTGGTTGGCTCTGGTGAAACCAACTCATTTGGAACATATGCCGTCTCGTCCCAACCTTCGACCTGTGCCTGCTGGATCAACCCCTCTTCAACCAACTCACCAAGCCGAGCCTCGGCGTCGCGATTCTTGACGTGATAGTAATTGCCGAAATCCCCAACGGTCCCCACGCCGTGAGCCGTCACAGCAAGCCGCATCATCTCTCGATGTGCATCAACCGTAGAAAGAGTGGTACCGTTCAGGTGTTCTTCGGGAATCACTCGCTCAGTTAGATCGTAATACCGAGCAAAATTCTTACGGTCTGCAACCGAAACGGATCCAACGGAAAAGTGCCATTCCATAGCGACCTTGCCCGATGTATAACCCCACCACGGCCCTGCTCTCTTTCCAGCCCCATCCAGTTCTGAAGCAGTGAGCATTCCGCGGTCGCGAACCTGCTCAAGCACCTCCTCCAGAAATCCCGGTTTCTCTGTAACAAGCTTAGAAACCCGGTGATTTGGCTTTTCCTTCACAAGCCGCGCAATGCGCTTCGTAAGATCTTCGGTTCCCATCCGCTGCCTGAACAATCGATGGTGTTCAACAGGTACAAAACAGGCGGCATGTGCCCAGGTTTCGAACACTGACTTGTCTTCGTATGCCAGCTTGTCGAGCAGGTTGCGGTCGTAGTTGCCGAGTCGAGAAAATAACGGCACATAGTGCGAGCGTTCACACACGCTTACTGAGTCGATCTGAAGCAAGCCCATCGCCCTTATCGATCCACTCACATCGTCGATTGTTACCTGTTCGTCAGGCCGTTCGCCCGACAGTCCCTGGGCGCGGATAGCTATCCGTTTTGCTTCTTGTTTTGATAGAGATATCGGCATAATTGTTGTTGAGCTAGACCATCGGCCAGGGAACGTTGCGATCGGGATCGAGGAAAGGATAATGCCCGAACTCGATCATCTCTTTGGCCCGTGCCACAAGATCGCCGATTTCTTGTTCCGAAAGAAGATCTTTTAGCTCGCCACGAAGCTCCGAATCAGATTCCAATACCTTTACAAGCGATTCGACATCGGTCAGCAACTTCGCCGGGTAATCTGTTCCGTTGAATTCGAACATTATCGTGCGGCGACGCGCAATCTGGTTGAAAGTCAGGCCGTGATCTATCGCCCACAATTGCCCGTCTTCCGAGAGGATACAAGACCCACCTTTACGGTCAGCGTTGTGCACCAGAGCGTCGAACATTGCCATATCGCGAAAGTCGTCGAGCCCTTCGTCTCTGAGTGAGAAATAGTTGTCGGGCTCAGCGTCTTCTTCGCCATCAACTCCATCAGCAACCACAGGTGCGGCATCGATAAACAACTGCACGCTCCCTTCGCCGTGCGGACCGGGTCGGATAACTGTCGGTGGAACTTTAGGCCAACCCAGTTCCTTCGATACCAGATACGCCGCACGCTCTCGATAGTGAAGCGTCCCGCCCGGAAAGTCCCTCAGCGGTCGCTCGCCAGCCTGTGGCTTGTAGATACCGAAGAACGATGCCGAATCATCGACCTCTTCGGGTGGATCTGCTTCGTCGTATTTTTCAGGGTCGGTGAGACGAACTACGAACACGTAATTAGAACCGCCGGGGTGAAGTCCCATGCCAGAAATTGGCCACTCAGTTAACCGCCGCAACTGGGCACTCTCGTCGATCTCGTGAATGCGCGGAACATCCACACCCGGATCGCCAGCCACCTCACCACTCACGATCGATCTTCACCCATTGGGTTTTCCGTGGGGTTGTAGCCGTTCACTTTTACACAGAAGTGGTTTTCACCGGGGGTAATCGGCGCTTCGCACAGGGGACACGGCTTGCGTCCGGCTGCGACAACTGCGGCTAAGCGATTTGAAATTTCTTCTGCCTGTGACCGCTGAAAGCTGAACGTGATTTCAGCGAGCGTGGCAGGTTCGGGCTCTTCCCTTGGGATGTCAGCAGCTACCAACGTAAAGACATCGGATGCGGGGTCGTGCTGTAGAGACATTTCGCCGGTTTTGAACTCGACATGAACTGGAACTGGTGAATCTACGGGCGGTGCGGGGAACGGAGCCGGATCGGGCGTCGATTCTCTTGTTGCCAAAAATTGTTTTATCGATATGCCAACCTGAAAAAGCTGCTCTTTTTCCATCCACACAACAGCTTCACCACGCTCGCTTCGCGCGGTGATGTTGAACGTTCGCTGGCCGGGTTCACCTATCGATTCGCAATGGAGGTAATCGACAAGTCCCAGATCGTTGCGTTCGAACTCGCTCAATCAATGCTCCAAGCCCGTGCAGGTTCTGAACCCATAGGAATTATTTCACTCAGGTTATCGCCACATTTTAGGCATCGCTCGGCCTTCTGGCTATCCGCTCCGGCCGTTGTCGAATCAAGTTGCATAGTTTTGACTATTCCGTACTCTATCTCTGCAAGTGATAGCATTGGTGATTAAGGCGCTGTAGAACTCAGGTTCTACACCACGGAGAAGAGTAGGTCGTATCTATTCGGTTTGAGCGAGCCCGGTATGGTGAGAGCGGGCACCTGACAGTCAACTGAAAATCACTCCTGAGCCGTTGTCTGAACGTGGGTTTTTGATTGAACCCGCAAGTAGGCGCAACCGGATTCGTGTTCCGTTAGCAGGCACGTGGGCATAACAACTGTGCTCTGCTGAGTGGCTAGTGATATCTGGTTAGATGCACTGGCAACGAGGGTGGTACCGCGAGTCATTTCGACCCGTCCCTTACTGGGGTGGGTTTTTTTGTGCCCTAAAATAGACCGGGTCTGCTAAGGATCTGAGCGCATATATCAGGAGTTCGAGCGCGCCATGACTAAAAAAGTTGAGCTATACGACACGACACTTCGTGACGGAACCCAGCAGGAAGGCATCTCGCTTTCTGTTGAGGACAAGCTCGCTATTACCCAGCGCCTCGATCAACTCGGAATCGATGTGATCGAAGGTGGATACGCTGGCGCAAACCCCAAAGACGACGAGTACTTCCAACGAGTGCAGTCGCTTGATTTGAAGCACGCTCAAATCGCCGCGTTCGGGAACACTCGCCGCGCCAACGTCGATGCCGATTCCGATCCCACACTCAAGGCTTTGCTCGACACCAACGCACCAGTTTTGACACTGGTCGGGAAGTCATCGGAATACCAGGTTCGAGACGTTCTTCAGACATCGCTCGAAGAAAATCTCGCCATGATCACCGACTCTGTTGCGTATCTGAAGAGCAAGGATCGTCGGGTTTTCTTCGACGCCGAACATTTCTTCGATGGCTACAAGATGAACCCCGACTACGCCGTCCAGACACTACGAGTAGCAATGGATTCGGGTGCAGAGCGCCTAATCCTGTGCGACACAAACGGCGGCACGCTTCCAAGCGAAGTCGCAGAGATCGTTACCCAGATCAAAAAAGATCTCGGCGAAGATGCCGTGATCGGAATCCACTCGCACAACGACACCGACACCGCTGTCGCCTCCGCCATTGCGGCAGTCGAAGCCGGTGCGTTCCAGGTGCAGGGCTGCATCAACGGCTACGGTGAACGAACAGGAAACGCCAACATGGTCAGCGTGATCGGCAATCTAAACTTGAAAATGGGAGTCTCAGCAATCTCCGACGACCAGCTAGCCACCCTGACCGAAGTATCAAACTTCGTTTCGGAAAAAGTAAATCGAAGCCCATTCCAGTTCCAACCATTCGTTGGTTCCAGCGCGTTCTCCCATAAAGGCGGACTTCACGCCGCAGCAACCCAGAAGTCGGTTCAGGCATACCAGCACATCGAGCCCTCGCTGGTCGGAAACTCAAACGACGTAGTAATTTCCGAGCTGTCAGGTCGAGGCAACATCATCCACCGAATTCGCGAGATGGGACTAGAAGCCGACCTCGACGATGCCGATGCACGCCGCATCGTCCAGCACGTAAAAGATCAGGAATCAAAAGGCTTCTCCTACGAAGGCGCAAACGCCTCGTTCGATCTAGTCCTCCGCCGTGCCCTCCCAAACTACGAGGCACCCTTCGAACTGGTCGACTTCATGGTGGTGATCGAAAACCGACGTCGATCCTCGTTTGGCACCGGCTGGCGAACAGACGGCACCGAGCACCCGATGCTCTCAGAAGCCACAGTAAAAGTACGAGTCGGCGACAACATTCTCCACACAGCAGCCGAAGGCGACGGGCCGATCGGCGCGCTCGACGGCGCCCTACGCAAGGGCCTAACCGATGCCTACCCCGAACTAAAATCGATTCGCCTAACCGACTACAAAGTACGCGTCGTAAACGAAGGCGTTGGCACCGGCGCAGCCGTTCGAGTAGTAATCGAATCCGCCGACGACAAGGACGTTTGGTACACCGTAGGCGCCTCCACAAACATCATCGAGGCCAGCTGGCTGGCACTCACCGATAGCTTCGAGTGGTGGCTATTCCAGAACAACGTTGTTGGCGGGGCGTAGGGTTTTCGGGGTCGGTCCAAGTTCGAAATATGGTCAAAGCCACCCGAGCGGCCCCGCCTAATCGGAAGCCCTGTACGGCTCGCCATCGGTCTCGATCACCAACTCCGTAACCTCAGACTCCCCGTTGATCGAAAACGCCCGCACCACCGGTCGCGTCTTCTCCACCAGTGAAACGATAACGTGCCGCGTCGATATGCTCGCCACCTCGACAGCGTTCTTGATGTCGGTTTGTGATGGATAGCCCTGCGTGAACGTGTGCGAGTGGTAGATCGCAATAAACTCACGCCCCGACTTCTTCGCCTTTTCCTGCGCCTCAACCAGTTCACCCGGCTGCATGGTGTAACGACTGATCGGCTTTCTGGCCACGTTCGGCATGCGGTGTAGCTCGTCCGCCTCGTCGCCTTTGCCAAGCAGCAAGCCACAACATTCGTTGGGATCGTCTTCCATTGCGTGGGTAATGAGTTCGGCCAGTAGGTGGCGGGGAATCTTGATCGACAAAGTTTTTGGAAAATACTCGGGTTCAGATGAGGAGAATTCGAAATAGGGTCAGCAACGTGCAGGCGAGTGCTGCGCGATTATACGTACAGCCATAGAATCAGATGCTCGCAACAGCCCCGCGATTTCGCCAGTCGCAACCGAATCCCAACAATCTGAACTAAAAAAATGAACCCAGAAGAACAGAAGATATCGGCCGGAATACTCGCCCTGAACCGGGTGCGAGTACAGACAATCGACGGACTCCCAGAAGAGGCCCGACCAGCTGACGAGGCCGAGGCCTATGAAGTTCAGGAAGCACTACACTCGCTTCTCGACGAGGCCGGCTACGGCAAACGCGTCGGCTACAAAATCGGCTGCACAACCCCCGTAATGCAGGAATTCCTCGGCATCGCAAACCCCTGCGCTGGCGGAGTGTTCAACACGTCGACCAACTACATCACTACCTCTGCCCAGTATCAAAACTTCTCGCATCCGGGAGTCGAATGCGAGATAGCCGCCTTCATCGGCACCGATCTCACACCGACCACCGACGGCTCGCCATTCACAATAGATTCGGTTGCTCCAGGGGTGAAGGCATTATTCGGTGCTATAGAAATAGTCGACGATCGCTGGACCGACTACAAAGCCGTCGATACCCCGACCCTGATCGCCGATGATTTCTTCGCTTCAGGCATCGTTCTAAGCCAACCACTACCAGTCGCCGAAGCCCCAGATCTAACAAAAGCAATCGGCCACATGACGATCAATGGCAAACGAGTAGGCGAAGGCACAACTGGCGACATTCTGGGGCACCCCTACGAAGCGCTGGCATGGCTAGCCAACTCACTCGCAGCACGAGGCAAACACCTCAAAACCGGCGAAGTCGTCATGCTCGGCAGCGTAGTAGAAACGCAGTGGATAATGCCCGACGACGAAGTCCAAATCGACATCGAAGGCGTCGGCGGAGCACTCGTAAAGTTCGTTTAGCGAGCTACCCAACGACACTCCACGAGTCCGAGTCCGATCCCCAGCCCAATCCCCAACCCGCCCGCGACCAGCACACCCGGCCGCGAGCGTTCGGAGAATGTTTGTCGCCTAACTGCAACTGGGATTATCGAAAATTCCGAATCCCTGCCCTCAAGGGGTTTGCAGCTGGAGCCCTATTGAACGCTGATATCCGTCAAAGTGCGTATTTAAGTTCAACTTAGGAGTTTCAATTTCGTCGAAGTTCGCCAACATACGTCGAAGGCCGTCCCCGGTTGCTGTCAAATTGGCTGTCAAACTGAGACCGCTAATTCAGGGGTAATTCCGGTCGAATATCATTGAGTATATTAGTGGTAATCAGCAATTGTGGTGCAGAAAACAATTTAAGTACCGAACATTTATCATGCCGGATACTAGTTCAATCGTTGCCCCTCAATGAATCTCAGATTCCACTCGATCTGTTGGTGAAACTCCGCGAATTCGTCAGCATCAGACCATCAATGGAAGTAGAGGTCGCCTAGGATGTTGTTCACATGACACTCGGGTGAATACATCTCGAACGCAGATCCAATGCGTTCGAGACCGTCCTAATCGAAACTGAACTTCGAAAGGGAGCGAAATATTGAAAAATTCTCGCATCACTGTCACGGGACCTGCTGCAATTGGATTCGTACTAATTGCTTGGGTCATGTGATTAGATTCCGAAGGCACGTCAACCGCAATCTGCCTCAAAATCTGAATCCACGGCCACAACGGAGGAGCCCCAACGCCGTCATAAGATCGACCCCAGTAATTCTCAAATCCCAGCTGCTGAGCAAGAGTCGCCGCCTCACTCGCCGACCGAGTTTTACCGGATCCGGGCTCACCCGAAAGCAGTACTGCCTGAAAATCACCGGTCAACGCCCGGGCAAGGGTAGCATGTAATCGATCAATCAAAATCGAGCGGCCAACATAACGCGTAAATGCAGACGCCGGACGAGGAGTCGGATTCGGCTTAAAGCTCGTCGCACGCGACTCGATCCACAAACCACCGCCCGGAACAGTGTCACCCGCTATCGGATGTCCCGCAGCCCGAAGATCAGAAATATCGCGATAAATTGTCCGGACCGTCACGCCACAACGAGCCGCGAGAAATCCTGCCGTCACCGGCACGTCAGTTCCACCAAGAATCTTGTGTATCAGGGCAAAACGATCGCTCTTTTTCACAAAAAAGTCGCCTCCAGCTAACAACAAGGGCCTTAACCCAAAATGTCACATGTGACATTTGTGATTCCGAGTATATTATGCCGCTGAGAAATCAAACGTGCCAAACATAAAAAGTGGAGCTCTCAAATTGAAGATCACCGATATTGAAGTTATTAAGTGGCATCCGGGAACCGGAAAGAACTTCATCTACATCAAGCTCTCGACCGACGCAGGTATAACCGGCTGGGGCGAAGCCTATTCCCAGTCCGATCGCGACACCCAAATCGAAGCTCACGTCGATCAACTTTCGCGATATTTGATCGACAGAGACCCGTTTCACATCCGACATTTCATGCATGTCGCCCACGAAGATTTCGCAACAAAACGTTCGGCAATGGACCTGCATTGTGCGTTGAGCGGCATCGAAATCGCCATGTGGGACATCGTTGGTAAAGCTCTCGAACAACCCATCTACAACTTGATAGGCGGACCTGTCCGACCACACATAAGGGTTTACGCGAACGGTTGGGCCAGAGGATCAGCCGATGACACAGCCCAGGCGGCAGCGACGCTGGTCGAAGAGCGTGGCTTCAATGCCCTGAAGTTCGATCCGTTCCCCGGACCATGGCGTGAGTACCCGAATCGGGATGAGCTTGTTGAAGCCGCCGACACCGTCGGCAAGGTCCGAGAAGCTGTGGGTCCGGACGTCGAGTTACTGATCGAAGTCCATCGCCGTTTGGCGCCAGTGCACGCCATTAGTGCTGCAAAACAGATGGAGAAGTACAACCCTTACTGGTTCGAAGAGCCCTGCCCTCCAGACAATATTGATGCCATACGGGAAGTGAAAGAAAACACGACGATTCCGGTCGTAACTGGCGAGGCGCACTACACACGAAACGGCTTCCGAGAGATTTTCGATAAGCGTGCGGTCGACATCATTAATCCTGATGTTTGCAACACGGGCGGAATTCTTGAGATCACGCAGATCGCTGCGATGGCTCAGCCTCACTACATCGGGGTTTCACCGCACGGGTACAACTCGACTTCGATCGGGTTGGCGGCCGGGGTACATGCTTCGGCGAACATGCCAAACTTCCTGATATACGAGTACTTCGTCAGCGTAGAAGATGTCTGTCGTAGTTTCACTTCGGGATACCTCGATCCACACAACAGCTATATCGAACTGCCCACCGCACCGGGTTTGGGAA